>Ga0209429_10000488_pt1 | contig 26368 bp, 18 predicted proteins | sample BarGraNGADG00212_3_FD_184493 | JGI IMG/M metagenome (GOLD analysis project Ga0209429, IMG submission 184493) | Arctic peat soil microbial communities from Barrow, Alaska - Barrow Graham LP Ref core NGADG0004-212 (SPAdes) (version 2) | ecosystem: Environmental > Terrestrial > Soil > Wetlands >...
GCCTGTACAGAATTAATATTTAATTTTTCAGCAAGTGTTATGGCCTGTTCACTATATTTTAAAATGGTATCAGCATCAACTGAATTTGATGCTATCTTGAAAAGAAGTTCAAGTTTTTTTGTATCATCCTTAACCATGCCATAGTTTAATAAATACAACACGCTATCGGATGATTGACCCTTAACTAAGGTTGGCGAGTTTATTGCCATTAAAAATGCAAAAAAAACAGCCGAAGGAAAACGATTATACATTATGCTATCCGTTGGGTGGCGGTGGTAAGACCCTTATGTAAGGATCTATATTCATTTTTGTTCCATCGCATAGGATGTATTCAATGTTATATTCTTCTCTTCGTTCTTCTTTAAATTCTGGCAATTGTATTTCAAATCCTTTATTAAGCCATCCTTTTCTCGGATCGCTTTTAAATATTTGAGAGTTCTTTTCTTTTGACCATATTTTAGTTATGATCTTTATCCCACTTAAATAGTCTAATTCCCAAATAACCTTAGATCCACTAGGAACAACTGTTTCAAGGTTATTGATATCTCCATTACGATTTGTATCGAACAGGGCAAGACAATTTTTCTTATCTTTTAATATAGATCTTAGGTAGATTTTAACTGTCATATTAAAGTTTTTAATTTATAATATATTTACTCTAAGCAGTATAATATGCTAAATTATGATTATTAAATGCCAAAACCAAATAATTTTTGACCTGTATTGAATGAATAGAATTTTAGATATAGTAAGTGCTAATGCTTTTAGAGTCAAATAAAACCTGGTGGTCTCTGAAAGGGTTACTATTGTCTGAAACTCAGGTGTTTTTGTAAGCCAGTAATCCTGACCATAGTTGGCCGGAATAAATTGGTCACCCAAAGTCGGAGTTAAATATTTGCTGTTTTGTTATGTATGTTAAGTGAAATCTGACCGGATTTTGAACTTGTCAAAGAAGGAAAGATTTTGAATAGTATAATCAACTATTTAAAATAATCCCTGACAAAAGTCTGCATTTGCTCTTCTGTCATTTTATCGGAATTTCTTACCTCAATTTTAATATCCCCAAAAAGATGGTCAGTTTTTATCAGGTTTAATAATTCATTTTTGGCATCTGTTGGCCCGAATAGTAATACATCCTGGTACTTTTTTATTATATCACCGATTTTTTTGTAAAAACTTAATTGCAGATGTCGTGCCTTTTTATTAAGAAGTTTTTCACCCTTATAAAAATTAAATTCTGTTTCATCGTTTGTTAATTCTGATACAATCCTATTCACAATTATGTCATTTGTTAATTCCATCAAATAGGCATTTGAATGGTCCATCCAGATACCCAGTTGTTTAATATTATTCATCGTTATTGTTATTAGTTATTGAAATAATTAATCAGATAATTACAATTGTGCTTATTTATAATTGCATATGAAAGATTTTAAACACTCTATAAAGTCCTTCTCTGTATCTGCATAATTGTTATAAAATTCTACGAACAAATTATACCATTCACACATTTTTGAATAAGCGGATATGATTTGCCAGATTGCTGAAATGTGGCATTTGAACAAGCCAGGGAGATTGACACAACCAGCAGATTATTGTCGTAATCTCAGCTGCATTTCCCAAGCAAAATCCAGATAACTACAAAAATTACAATAGTTCCAAAACAGCCACCACCTAATTTCCAGGCGCCGTATCCTGAAAGTAGTCCTCTAAAAAGATTGTTCATGATTGTGATTATTATTCTTATTGTTTAATTTAATTGTTGTTATTTCTTCTTCGCCATTGAGTACGCTATCGCTACAGCTTGTTTTTGGGCCTTTTTCATCGACTTTGGGTGGCTTGTGCCTATTGTTCCATCCTCCTTGTAACTATGAAGTAACTCCTCTATGTTTGAGTTGATCACTTTCTTTGACTTTCCCTTTTTTAGTGGCATCTTCTTACAGTTTTAATGATATATATTCGGCACTCCCTTGTTTAAACCAGAATTAATAACCTACTAAAATTAACCTGCACCCTTATAAATTACAACTATATAAAGATAATTCCTTTTGTGCGGGGAATTTTTACACAATTCCTTATCAGATTTATATAATTCACACATATTATGATTTATGGTGACCGTTATTCCGATGTTACCGGAAGAAGAAGGTTTTGAATAGTTTATTTTATAAAATCTTAAGCACAAAGGGCGCAACGTTTTGGAGTATGTATGAATGATATAACTTATAGCATTTTTTTTAGTATCTTGGCTAAATGATTTTATTAAAAACTGAACAGCCAATTGTTTCATTTATGTCTGATAAGCCTGACATTAATCTTAAATACAATCTTCTTCTTATCAGCATTACGGTCTTTTTTTCATTCTTATTAATGGCATGTAAAAAGGATTCTAAATCGTCCACTCCCGGAATATCAGTCAGTAATTCAGCTTTTACAATTGTTGAGGATGCTCCGATTGCTTCAGTCAGCTTACCTGTAAACCTCTCAGGTCCATCTGATAAGGAAGTAAGCATTGACTTCAAAACAGCAGACAGTACTGCAGCTGCCGGTAAGGACTATGTAGCAGTTACTGCAGGAAAGCTGATTTTTAAAGCCGGAGAGACTTCAAAAGAAATCAAGATCAATATCCTTCAGGATAGTGCAAAAAAAGCGGATGCTTATTTCAGCGTTGTTCTCAGTAATCCGGCGAACGCGGTTCTTACTTCTACACATGCGACAGTCAGGATTGTCAATGTCGATTATGGAGACCTGGTTTGGAGCGATGAATTCAGCACCGGTCCGCTTAACACCACAGTCTGGAATTACGAACTCGGAGCGACCGGATGGGGGAACAATGAACTTGAGAATTATACCAATTCTATCGCAAATGTACATATCGATTCAGGCTACCTTCATATTTCAGCCCTGAACCCATCGGGAGCATCATATACTTCCGGAAGGATTACCACTAAAACCAAAAAGGAGTTCACTTATGGCAGGTTCGAAATACGCGCCAGATTGCCTGAAGGAAAAGGATTATGGCCAGCGTTGTGGATGCTTGGAGCTAATTTTTCATCAGTCGGATGGCCAAAATGCGGTGAAATTGATATTATGGAGCTACTCGGAAACACTCCTGCCGTAGTCCATGGGGCAGTCCACTGGGATTCAAACGGCCATTTAAGCAAAACAAATGAGTTCTCGTTGCTTAGCGGAAAGTTCAGCTCGGGATTTCATAAATTCAGTCTTGTATGGACTCCAAATACCCTGAAATGGTATGTTGACAATCGACAGTTTTTTTACCTGGGTCGCTATGAGATCAGCGCCTTCCCTTTTGACCTTCCGCAGTTTTTTATCTTTAATGTTGCTGTAGGAGGAAACTGGCCTGGTTCTCCAGACGGGACAACAGTCTTTCCCCAGCATATGATAGTTGATTATGTCAGGGTGTATCAATAGAATTCAATATTTAGATATGAGCCTTAGGTTTTATTTACGACAATTCCTCTGCCTCTTAACTTAATGATTCCCTTAGAGCAACAAGAATCAATCTAATTCTTTTAATAATCGCTTTTAATTGTTAGTTTCAATTTATTTAATTAATTTTAAGTGTTTCATTTCAATTTTTCTTCTTAACTTTTCTACTTCAACGACAAAAGTTATATAATAAAATTCTTTTAGCTAATTGTTCTAAAACCTAATTCTATGAAAAAAACTCTAATGTTAATGATCCTTGCAGTGTTTACCCAGGTGCTGGTCGCACAGGAGGTTACGGTACAAGGACACGTAACCTACCTGGCAGACGGGAGTGCTCTTTCCGGGGTGACTATTATGGTGGTTGGAACCAATGTCGGGGCTATCTCCGGAACAAATGGAACCTACACCATTCCTGCAAAAATGGGGGCAACAATAAGGTTTACTTTCATCGGAATGAATCCGGTAGAAGTTATCGTAAGCTCTAACACTCTTAATGTAGAAATGGCTGATGCACTTACCGACCTTGATGAGGTTGTGGTGATTGGTTATGGAGTTCAGAAGAAGGCACTGGTAACCGGTGCTAATTTAAATGTAAAAGGGGAACAGATTGCGAAGCTCAATACTTCGACTGCAATGGAAGCCCTGCAGGGTATTGCAACCGGTGTTAGTGTTACCAGGAACAGTGGTGCCCCTGGTGCAGGAACAAAGGCTACGATAAGGGGTCTTGGCACAATAGGCAACTCAAATCCTCTTTTCATTGTCGATGGAGTAGCCGTTGGAGATATCGACTACCTCAACGCCTCTGACATTGAATCCATCGATGTTCTTAAAGATGCAGCCTCCTCGGCAATATACGGGTCAAGAGCCGCAAACGGGGTTATTCTCGTAACAACTAAAAAGGGTGTAAAGGGTGCAGCTCCTGTTATAACGTATGATTTTTACTATGGAATGCAGAGTATTTATAAAAAACTGCCTTCACTCAATGCCCAGGAGTATATGTATATTATGGATGAGGGTCGTGTGAATGACGGACTTCCTCCAAACGACTGGCAAACAATACTTAAGGGTAATCCCTATCTCAACTCAACCTTCCCTGGTAACCTTGGAACTCAACTTGGTGAAGATGTGTGGACACAATTGCAGAGTGGTTGGAAAGGAACTGATTGGGTTAAGGAGATGTCCACCCCGAATGCTCCGGTTCAGAATCATTCACTTAATATAACGGGTTCATCAAAGGATGTTATCTACGCGTTGGGTGTCTCTTACTTCGATCAGACTGGTATTCTTGCCGGCGACCTGATGAATGCAGGATATAAAAGGCTTACAGCCCGTTTGAATACTGAAATGATACTTATTAAGGGGAGTAGCCATGACATTGTTACTATAGGGGAGAATTTTACCCTGACAAACACCCAGAACCGCTCTGTAGGAACAGGTTCCATCTACTGGAACGACCTCCACAATGCTCTTGTCACAAATCCGCTTCTTCCGGCATACTGGGATAAATCACTCGATCCTTATGGGTTTACTCCTACTCTCGAGGGGATCTCGCTTGGTCAGACCAACCCGCTGGCATGGACTTATTACAGACATAATTTCCAATGGGGGAAAGGGAATAATATTACCGGTAATGGATATATTAATATTGAACCTGTCAAGAACCTGAAGATCAGGTCATCATTAGGTATCACTTCATGGTTTGGCAATTCAAGATCATGGTCTCCCACATACCATCTTGCAACTCAGTTTACTAATTCGAATGATGCAACTCAGCAGGACATGTATCAGGGGATTAATTATACCTGGACCAACACAGTTTCTTACGATTTCAAAATAAACCAGCATAAGATCGCCGTTCTGGCCGGAACTGAGATGCTGAAAAATGTTCTGAATACCAATGTAGGCGGATCGAAGACAAGTACGATCTTCGGATTACCCGATTACGCCTACCTCGATAATGGGGTTCCTACTGAGTCGGTCAGTCAGATTGGTACCTGGGGTAGGGACTGGGCTGCCCAGGGCGGTGGTTTGCTTTCCTACTACGGACGCGTATCGTACAATTACATGGAGAAATATCTGTTTGATGCCACTATCCGCGCTGATGGTTCTTCAAACTTTGCCAAAAATAAACGGTGGGGCTACTTTCCATCTGCTTCAGCAGGATGGATCTTTTCAGAAGAAGATTTCATGAAAGACAAATCGTGGCTGAGCTTCGGAAAACTGCGTGCAAGCTGGGGTCAAAACGGTAACCAGAGCATCCCTAACTTTATCTACACCTCAAACATTTCCTATTTACCCCAGGGATATTATTTCGGACCCGATAAGCTGGTCTCATCACCAACCGCAATACCTGCAAATGTGCCTAATCCGGATGTGACATGGGAAACATCGGAACAGCTTAATATAGGTATTGACTCCCGTTTCTTAAATTCGAAACTTGGGTTCTCAATCGACTGGTATAACAAAAAGACCAAAGACTGGCTGGTTCTTGCGCCGATACAGGGTACAGCTGGCGCAGGTGCGCCGTATATCAATGGCGGTGATATTAAAAACTCCGGTGTAGAGTTCACAATCAACTGGAAAGACAAGATTTCAGATTTTATTTATGGCGTCACATTTACCGGAACAATGAACAATAACGAAGTAACCCGACTCGCCAATGCTGAAGGTATCATAAATGGTTCGTCGGATGTACTTTCACAGGGAACTGCTTCTATATCAAGAGTTAAGGTAGGATATCCCATCGGCTTTTTCTATGGATTAAAAGCTGATGGCTTGTTGCAGAATCAGAACGATGTTGATGCATATATTACACCCGATGGTAACCCATATTTCCCCGATCTGCGCCCGGGTGACGTTAAGTTTGTCGACCAGAACCAGGATGGATTGATCGATGATAAGGACAAGATTATGCTGGGAAGTCCACTTCCTGATTTTGAGATGGGACTTCAGCTGAATGCAGAGTACAAAGGCATATATGTCAATGCTACCCTTACGGGTAAATTCGGCATGCAGGTGATGCAGTCATACAGGTCATTTGCCGACAATTTCACTCAGAACTATACGACACAGATATTCGGCCGCTGGCATGGAGAGGGAACATCAGATAAAATACCAAGACTGGGCTACGCCTCTACCCGTAACACCAACCTGATTTCAGATATCTATATGCACGATGCCGATTATGTAAGAATCGGCAACCTTGTACTGGGTTACAGGTTCGACAAGCTCGCCAGCAAACTCAAATGGCTGAAAGGTTCATCAGTATATGTATCTGCCAATAACCTCTATACCTTCACCAAGTATGATGGTATGGATCCTGATGTAGGTTATGCTCCTGATGCATGGGCTTCAGGTGCTGATCTGGGGCTCTATCCGTTACCAAGAACGGTTATGTTTGGTATGAGTGTTTCATTTTAATTAAAGTCAGATGATGAAAAAGATAATTTTTATTATAGTTGCGATAACGGCCCTTCTGGTATGCGGCTGTGAAAAGTTTCTCGATACACGAAATCTGTATCAGAAGAGTCTTGAAAACTTCTACAAAACGCCAACTGATATAACCGAGGCAATGGGAGGCGTTTACAATGCTCTCTATGTCAATGGAGTATTCAGCGAGGAACATCTTTCTGCAAACCTTATGAGCGACGAAATGCTCGGCGGCGGTGGTCCGGATGATATAACAGCAAAGAATTGTGATGCGTTTAAAGACCCAACAGAGGATACCTACGAGGATCTCTGGAAGCAGACCTACAATGGGGTATACCGGACAAACGCTATTATTGAGGCCGTTACTGATGCCGATTACTCAAGCTACTTCGATACGCCGGAGGAGGCCACCAACTTCAAAAACACTGCTCTTGGGGAGGCATATTTCATGAGGGGCTTCTTCATGTACAGGGCTGCAAGGTTTTTCGGAGGCATGCCATTAATCCCTAAAACGGATTCACCGCGTGATGTTCCCCGTTCAACCTATACAGAGACTTTCGGACAGATTGCCTCTGACTTTATAATGGCAGCAGAAACTTTGCCGGCAATCAATCCCTTAACTGTTGCTGTTAAAGATTATGGTCATGCAAACCGCTGGGTGGCAAAAGCTTACATTGCCCGCACATTCCTGTTCTATACAGGTTATATGACAAACATCGAGAAACAGGCAACAACTGACCTTCCGCTTCCGGGTGGCGAAAGCCTGACCAAGGCTGAAGTGATAGCCCAACTCGATGAGGTGATAGCAAACAGCAAGTACGAGCTTACTCCTGACTTCAGGAATCTATGGCCATATTCATATGTAAATACCAGTGCCGGCAGCAATGTGCTGCCTTGGGCTACTACCGAAGGTCTTAACTGGGCCGGTCAGGATGGTCCAAACTCCACTGTCGGTACAGGGAATAAAGAGGTTATGTTTGCCCTCAGGTTTGCATTCGGAAACTGGGGATGGAATGAAGGACCGAAATACAATAACCGCATTCCTCTCTTTTTCGGAATAAGAGGTAATTCATTGGTACCCTTTGGAACAGGCTGGGGATGGGGTCCGATACATATTCAATTCTACAATGATTGGCCAGCCACTGACCCAAGAAGAGACGCCTCAGTGATTCAGATGGGCCAGGCAGACCAGGGCACTGACACTTACAAGCCAAACCAGGGTGACCATGAAACCGGCTTCTTCAATAAGAAATATACAAGTCTGCAGCACGACGGCGCTGATGGAGTAGCAGGTATGTTCTATTATATCTACCATTCTACAAATAATGATATGCAGCTATGGTCAGCACAGGACTTCTACTACCTCAGGTATGCGGATGTCCTCCTTATGCATTCTGAACTTACGGAAACAGCAACTGGTATTAATGCAGTAAGGACCAGGGTTGGCCTTCCGGATGTAGCCTACTCAATTGACAACCTCAAGAAGGAGAGAGAATACGAGTTTGCTTTTGAGGGACTCAGATGGTTCGACCTGGTAAGGTGGGGTGATGTTGAAAACTCTGCCAAAAACTACTACTCGGTTCCGTGCAATGTAATGAATTCAGGGGTTGCCGCCGTTTACACCAATACATATCCAGTTGCAATAAAGGGATTAGTTCCCATTCCGGAATCTGAAATTCGCCTCTCCAATGGCGTATATATTCAGAACCCCGGATGGTAATATTTAAACTAATAATATGAAATTCATACAGATATGAAAATGAATAAAGTAATAAGTTTGACCATCGGAGCGCTGTCCATACTTCTTGCAGCATGCGAACCGATTGAGAAACGAGATGTTCTCACAAACAGTTTTAATCCGGATAACATCGAGCTTAAAGTTGTCCAATCAACAACTGGAGGAAATCAATTGTCGATCCAGATGAATACACCGGGAATTGCCGGCTATTGGGATTATGTGATTGATAAGAAGTTTTCAGACAGGGTAGAAGTTATTTACCCTATTCCGGGGACGAGTACTTTTACATATTATGTAACCACTCCCTACCTTGAAAACAACAATATCGATACTATCAGGTATATATCAAAGAGCATTGATGTGACAATCACCCAGCTTGATCATGTGCTTCCGGAGGCTTACTATAAGCTTATAGGGGCAGATCTCGAAGGGAAGACATGGGTTTTCGATGGTGTAGGAGGAGATGGAAGACTATGGTGGTACATGTCAGATCCGGGTAACTGGGCAGGAACGTGGTGGAACTCAGGAGGTGAATGTTGCCCACCCGCTGACGTTTCAGGCAAGATGGTATTTGACCTGAATGCCGGTGCAAACTTTACATATTATTCATCACCTTCCGCAACTGCTGTAACAGGAAGTTCATGGGCATTCAATGCCGATTATACCAAACTTACAATAAAAGGCGATGCCAACATCCTGGGTTCGTCACCAGAATCAGGAGGCTCTCATCCTAATAAGGTATATGAAATCAAGGAATTCACAGCTGATCGCCTGACACTCTTTGTGCCTGATGCTGAATGGGATAGCGGCTGGACCTGGGTGTTTAAACCTGCTCCATAATAAAAGGAATCTATCAGATCAGATCATTCTATGGTACCTGGCTAATTGCCGGGTATCTTTTTTTATTGTTATACTCTACTTCTCAACCTGTATAAGAATAACAGATAAATGGGAACGGGTTACTGTAATTAATTGATTTACAGTTTTAACGAATTGTTACGGGGAATGTGTGAATTTTGCAATCTTTTTCTAAATTTATGTAACACTTTTCAGGTTAGAGGTGACGACCTTTACAGTGTGAAAATTCATTCATGAGTTTAATATCAAAAAATGAAAATAATGATTTTTCTAGTCGCTTTAACGATACCTCTTATGTCAGGAATAATGTTTACTGACTACCAGTCATCGACCCAAAATGAAGAAGCTGCCCAGGCTAAAGTGCAGGATGCCAAACAAGATTTGAATGCAGCTCAGAAGGATACAAATGCAGTAGTGCAGAAAGTGGCAATCACTGAAGAGTGGAAAACATTCAACAAGAGCGATTTTGAACTAAAATTCAAGGCAAATGAAATGCGGATTACTAAACTAAATGTAAAAATTAGAAAACCTGCAGAATTATTTGATGCATTTTACTTGCAAAAGATTGCTAATCTTGAAAAAGAAAACAGGTTCCTGAAGGCAAGGTTGGAAGCTTATGAGAAGAGCCAAAGAAATATGGGAAGCATTTAGAGCTTGAATTTAATCATAACATGGATGCGATTGGAGAAGCATTGAAGGGCTTAACGGTTGACAAAAAAAAGTAAACGATAAAACACAGGTAAAAAAGGCGGGTTTCTCAGCCACCCCCTTTTGTGTTATATATTGGATTACTTTAAGATTATACTGTCTAATATTGATAAAATACTGATTTGAAATATTTTGACATTTTTCTGATACTTCAAATTTAAATCACTTAACGAGTAAAAACATTTAAAATTAGTTTATATGAAAACAAAAAGAATATTTATTGGATTATTATTATTGCTGGTTCTGTTTTTTGTTACTTCATGTGCTCCTGTTGGCATGACCAAGGAGGAATATGGTTTGCTTTACGGTATTGTTCACGGATTCATTTCCCCTTTCGTATTGATTGCGAAATTATTGGGGGCGAATATTGGATTGTATGCTGAACATAATACAGGTACTTTATATTGGTTGGGATTTATTTTGGGTGTTGTTCTTCTTCTTGGCGGTGGTGGTGGTGGTTACTCAACAAGAAGAAGATGGTATGACTAAAGCAGAACCGAGTCACGATGTATCGTGACGAGCTCGGCGCAGCCAAATCGTAAAAGGCCATGTCTATTGTTGGCCGGAATTATTTGACCACCAAAATCCGGAGTTAAATCCTTGTTGTTTAGTTATATATGTTAAATTTTATCTGAGACCATCCAAAGGCAGATAGTTCAGGTCCGAGACCTGGTGGGACAACCAGATAATCAAACACTTACATTTCATTAATGTAGGTGTTTTTTGTTTCTTGCCATGTTTTTTTGAAATTTCACTAAAAATAACGAAAAAGTTCGATTGTAATTAACACCATTCTTTGTTTAGATTAAAAATGACACCTGTCCATTTCGGGACCCCTAAGGGTAAAAGTTGGGACTAGGTGAAAGACCCTTTAATAATAGAACAATTAGCCTAAGATTTTTATAAGATCTTTATAAACTTAAACTAATCTTTATAAAAAACTTATTTCGGTGGCTGTAATTTTGACTTGTTTTAAAATATTAAAAATTACTGTGGAATGCCTTTTATTAATATTAAAGTTTTTTGGTAGTTTAATTCTATTCTTTGCTTTTGGTAAATTGATTGGGCATATTTTCAAATTAGAAGAATACCTGAAATATACTTCTGCAAACCATCCTAAAAAGCAGGTTTAACATCTAGTTAGCAAACTATCGACAGGGATCACTTTCAACCTCCCAGGTTTCTTTATAAAATCTTTATATATTCCTAAGAAATCTTTATAACTTCTTAATAGGCATCTTGTTAATTTCGCCGGATTTATTAACTGTTTAGTTAGATCTGTTATAGCCTTCAGTTAGATAACAAATTAATGGGATCAGAATATGAGACGGATGGAGAGTTCAGGTGAAATATTTTCGATTAGTGAAAGATTAAAAAATACGTTTATTGGCAAGGCTAAAATCATTCAGGACAAAGGATTATTTCATAAATTAACATTGGTAGCTTTTTTTGCTTGGGTTGGCCTTGGAGCAGATGGTATATCATCATCCTGCTATGGGCCGGAAGAAGCATTTCGTAATTTACAGGGGCACCCAAGTTTAGCTATTTTTGTTGCTCTTGGTACCGTATTTACAATTATAATCATTAGTTCCAGTTACAATCAGATAGTGCGCTTATTTCCCCATGGTGGTGGCGGATATCTGGTAGGTAGTAAACTATTATCGCCTACAACAGGAATGGTATCAGGTTCGGCACTCATTATTGACTATATTCTTACCATAACACTTTCCGTTTCAAGTGGTGCCGATGCCCTATTTAGTTTTTTCCCCGTTGAATGGCAGTCATACAAACTTCCGTTTGCCTTAGCAGGAGTCTGTCTACTTATTTTACTGAATTTGAGAGGGGTTAAAGAATCAGTACTTTCTCTAACTCCAATATTTATTGTATTCATTACTACACATGTTATTGCTATATTATATGGTATTTTTATTCATTCTACTAATTTCGGTGCTGTTGTAAATCAAACAACCCATGAAATTAACTCAACAGTCTCGCAATTTGGTTTTTTTGGCACATTCTTCATAATACTTCGAGCATATAGCATGGGAGCCGGTACTTATACCGGAATTGAAGCAGTAAGTAATGGGATGCCCATTCTACGTGAACCAAAAGTTGCTACAGCCCGTAAAACTATGTTTTTAATGGTGCTTTCACTCTCATTTATGGTGCTGGGACTGATGATTTGCTATATGCTTTTTAACGTACAAATCGATACCCATAAAACCTTAAATGCTGTATTACTTGATAATCTGACAACCGGATGGGGACATATCTGGTCAAGAAGTTTTGTTCTGATTACCCTTATATCAGAAGCTGCATTATTGTTTGTTGCAGCACAAACAGGATTCATAGATGGCCCCAGAATAATGGCAAACATGGCAGTTGATCATTGGTTCCCAAAGAGATTTGCCTCCCTCAGCGATAGGTTGGTAAGCATGAACGGAGTCCTGCTAATGGGGATTGGTTCCATTATCTTGATGGTCATCTCAAAAGGATCTGTAGCATTGTTGGTCGTTCTATACAGCATAAATGTGTTTATCACTTTTACTATCTCACAAATAGGAATGGTAAGACACTGGTGGATGATCAGGGGAAAGCAACAGCCATGGAAAAGGAAACTTACAATAAATGGGATCGGGCTGGTTCTTACTTCCTTTATCCTCGTCTCAGTAATTATTATAAAATTCAAAGAGGGCGGCTGGATTACTTTACTTATTACAGGAGTACTGATTTTTCTGGCCATTAATATTAAACGACATTACTTTAAAATAGCAATTAAACTTCAGAAAGTAAGACTAAATGCTTTTAGCGAAATTGAAAATTTAATAGGGCAGCGTCCATGCTTCGACAGAAAGCTTAAAAAAGTAGGTTTTAACAAGGAGGGCAAAACAGCTATTATATTGGTAAGTGGTTTTGGGGGGACAGGATTATATACATTTTTACGGATTCTTGAGAACTTTAAAGGTGTTTACAGCAATATAGTATTTGTAAGAATTGGCATTATCAATTCAAAGATTTACAGGGGTACAGTAGAACTCGATCATTTTACAAAGCAGGTAAAAGAGGATGGTGAAAAGTATGTCAACGTCGCCAATCAATTCGGTTTGTATGGTAAAAGTATCTGGACTATCGGAACCGACCCTGTAAACGAAATATATCGTATTGTAAAAAGAATCAGGCCAAGATTATCGGGTGCAGCATTTTTCGGTGGCCAATTGGTATTCTCTAAAACATTTTACCTTTCAAAATTACTTCATAACCATACAATTTTTTCCATTCAGAAGAGGTTTTTCAAATTTGGAATACCAATAGTTATATTCCCGATAAAAGTAGAGTAATCGAGAGAATGGTTGTTGATTAGGGGATCATTATCAATGTTTTCACTTAATTTTATATCTCGATTGATTTGAATGAAAAGGCTTAATAACATAACAAGATTTAGAAATAATCTTTCACATCCTTTACTGACATCTAGTATCTGGCACTATATTCTTGCTGCTTTAGCTGTAATTATCAGCTCTGGGATTTGTTTCTTTATAGTAGAATATATCGGATATCAGTCTGTTTCATTTATTTTATTATTTGTAGTCTCTATACTGTCAATATTTATGGGAATTGGCCCTATTACACTGGCGTCATCGTTGAGTGCCTTCATCTGGAATTTCTTTTTTATACCGCCAAAGTTTACCATTGACATTGACAAAACTGAAGATGCCTTAATGTTCGGGATGTTTTTCATAATAGCACTGGTAAATGGAGTGCTTACTTCAAGGGTTAGAAGGCAAGAGAGGCTTACCCGTGACCGTGAAGAGCGCACAAACGCTCTGTATCAACTTACCAAGGGATTAGCAAACTCCAATAATATAGATGAATTGATCGAGACTACGGTAAATAATATAAAAGTTAATTTTGGCTTAGATGTCATTATCATATTACAGGATGGAAATAATCACCTGACCGAATACTCCAAAGATCCTCTATTAAAGAAATTAACATTGGAAGAGGTTGGTGTTGCTGAATGGGTTTTTAAACATTCGCTGAGAGCAGGTAAATACACTGATTCTTTTCAATCAGGAACTTACACTTTTTATCCCATGATGGGGAACAGGATTAAACCTGGAGTTATGGCTGTAAAACATCCCAGCCCTATCTATGGTGCTAAAGATGAATTTTGGGATACGTTTATTACACAGATTTCAAATGCTGTTGAGAAGGAATTTTTGAATGAACTTGCAGGTAATGCACGGTTTCTTAATGAATCAGATAAATTATATAAAACACTTTTTAATTCCATTTCACATGAGCTTCGGATACCAGTTGCAACTATTATGAGCGCTTCTGAATCTTTGTTGACAACACAACATACTGAAGATATCCGTAAAGAACTCTCTCATGAAATACTCAAAGCTTCAAACAGATTAAACCGTCTGATTGAAAACTTGCTAAATATGTCCCGTCTCGAAAGTGGCCGGATAACTCCACGGCTTGATTGGTGTGATATTCATGATCTGATAAATAAAGTTACTGATAGCCTGCAGGATGAACTCAAACCTTTTCATTTAAAGGTTGAAATTGGTGATGATATGCCTTTTGTAAGGGTAGATTTCGGATTGATGGAACAGGTACTTTACAATCTTATTTACAATGCGACCCAGTATGCTTCTATTTCGACAAATTTAAGAGTTAAATCATTTTATGACAAAGGAATGATGACTATAGAAGTGCTTGATAGAGGCCCAGGCATTCCCAAAAAGGAATTATCTCTAATTTTTAACAAATTTTACAGGATCGAAGGATCAAAAGCTGGCGGTACAGGATTGGGGCTATCAATAGCTAAGGGATTTACTGAAGCGCAGAAAGGAACCATAACTATTGAAAACAGGCAGAATGGCGGTGCAAAGTTTACTATCAGGATACCATCTGACATACCACAGGATGAATTTAAGGGTTAAAAAATAATATATGAATTTACCAGATACTATATTGGTTATTGATGATGAGGTTCAGATACGTCGTTTACTTGAAATTACCCTTTCAACCAATGACTTTAAGGTTTCAGAGGCTGCTTCTGGTAAAGATGGTATGATTGCCGCTGCAACACTCAACCCGGCACTTATTATTCTGGATCTTGGATTACCTGATACTGATGGTATCGAAATCCTTAAAAAATTAAGAGAGTGGTATCAGAAACCTATCATTATACTTTCTGTAAGAAATTCAGAGGATGATATAATTAATGCCCTTGATAAAGGAGCAAATGATTATCTCACTAAGCCTTTCAGGACTGGTGAACTTCTAGCACGAATAAGAGTTGCATTAAGGTATAGCCAGGAAAAGTTAGATGAACCAAATCTGACTTTCGATACTCTAACTATTGATTTGCCAAATCATATTGCCCGAAAAAACGGTGAAATCCTTAAATTAACATCCACCGAATTTTCTTTACTAGCTCTCCTTGCTAAAAATTCAGGCCGAGTGATGACTCATCAGGCTATTCTAAAAGAGATATGGGGATTCGGATATGTTGGACAAACACAATATTTAAGAGTTTTTGTAGCTCAGCTACGCAAAAAAATCGAGGATGATCCAGCTAAACCCAAGCTACTTATTACTAAATCAGGAATCGGATACCGATTTCATGAATAAGCCTGATCATTCAAAAAGAAAGTTAACCAAAATAAACGAAGGTCTTTTTAGTATTTGGAAAAGCCAGTGATCTTGACCATATTTAACCCGATTAAATTGACCACCAAAAAACGTAGTCATTCTTAAATATAAAACAGTGGGTGCATGGATCTGATTAAATAATAATAAATTTGTGCCTTTAATTCTCAAAGATTAGAATGAAATATTTTATTACCAATAACTTGCAATCAACAATTATAGAATAAAAATAATAAACCCGGAGGGCATAGAATGAATTATATTGATACCGTATCAACAGATGTATTAATAATCGGAGGCGGTCCATCCGGATTAGCCACTTCAATTCATCTGGCTGATATATTAAAGCAAAGAGGCCATAGCGGAAGAATATTACTTATAGAAAAAGGTCGTTCCATCGGCAGTCATATATTATCAGGTGCCGTGATTAAAACATCTGTTTTTAAAGAATTATTGCCCGATGTGGACTTCTCAGAGATTCCATTCAATGCTAAGATAATTAAAGACAGAACAATATTACTCTCGAAAAAAAGAGCCATAGTTCTGCCATTTCACCTGCCCTACATGAGTAATAATGGCAATTATACTGCCTCATTGGGTCAAATATGCAGGTACTTAGCTGTAAAAGCAGAGGAAAAAGGGGTAGAGATATATACCGGTTTTGCAGTAGATGAGATTTTGTATAAAGACGGAAAAGTAACAGGTGCCAAAACCAAAGATACAGGTCTGGATCATCACGGACATAAGTTGGAAAACTTTCAGGCCGGTACGCAGATTGAAGCTAAGCTTACCATTTTTGCCGAAGGGACACGAGGGAGTCTGACTAAAATGCTTATAAAAAAATTTAACTTAAACAAAGACAGAAACGAGCAGATCTACTCTTTGGGCTGCAAGGAATTATGGTCAGTTCCGGAAGGTAACATAAAAGCTGGTCAGGTTTACCATACTATGGGATATCCACTTGACAATGACGAGTTTGGAGGAGGTTTCATATACGGTTTAAATGATAATAAAGTAGCTGTCGGCCTTGTTGTAGGACTTGATTACAAAGATCCATCTTTCGACGTTCATGATGCATTCCAGATATGGAAAACCAGCGCCTTTGTTTCTAAAATTTTAAAAGGCGGTAAATTGGTGGAATATGGCGCCAAGACCCTTCCTGAAGGAGGTCATTATTCAATTCCAAAATTGTTTGTCGACAATGCTTTAATAGTTGGTGATAGCGCAGGATTAGTTACTATGCCCGCCTTAAAAGGCGTACATTTAGCGATCAGATCAGGTATGTTGGCTGCACAAACCGGAGCCGATGCTTTGTCAAACAACGACACATCGGAAAAAAGCCTTCAGCAATATGAGATCCTGGTAAATAACAGCCATATTCACAAAGAAATGTATGCTGTCCGTAATTTCAGACAAGGATTTGCAAAAGGGCTGATTATCGGAGGATTACATTTTGGTACTCAATTAATAACCGGTGGTGCAGGTTTCTTTGGCAGACTGAGATCTCATGCCGACTATCAGACAACACTTAAATTGAATGAACTTAAAAAGAAACCATTTAAAGAACGGTTTAAAGGTAAATTGGAGTTCGACAAAGTATTGACATTCGATAAAGCGACCGATGTTTACCATTCAGGAGTATATCATGATGAGCAACAGGTTGTGCATCTTCATATTAACGATAATGAAAACTTCAATGCCGTTAATATTGAACAATATGGTGCGCCTGAGCAATTTTATTGTTCGTCTGAAGTATATGAGCTCCATATAAACAAAGCCGGTCAGAAAGAGCTTAGAATTCATGCTGAAAATTGCATGCATTGCAAAACTTGCGACATAAAATCTCCCGGAAAAGGAATTACCTGGGTGGTGCCAAACGGCGGTAATGGTCCTGATTTTCAAAATATGTAACAACAAAAAGATACTGAAATAATGGCTTTAACGATAATAAGTTTAATAAAACAAGTTCCGCTCCCAAGCGAAATGAGAATGGGGGAAGATGGGTTAATGGACCGGACAAAAGCAAAATCAATAATTAATATTGATTGTCAGTTTGGACTGGAAGCCGGGTTGCAACTCAGGAAACAAAATCCTGATGCAAGATTAATCGTATGCTCTATGGGTCCGAAATCATTTGAGGCCTCTCTCAGAACAGCTATTTCCATGGGCTACGACGAAGCTTATCTGTTATCCGACCGCAAACTTGGAGGAAGCGATACTTATGCTACCGGTCTGGCAATTTCCACAATGCTTAAACACTTAGGTTTTACTAAAGAATCCAAAGACCCTTTTATTATTTTAGCCGGGCGACAAACCAGCGATGGCGATACTGCACACGTTCCATCACAAGTAGCTGAAAATATCGGAATTCCTCAGGCCACTTTTGTTGAGAGTGTAAAAGCTGACGGCACTGGCAATGTTATTGCAAAAAGGATTATTGAAGGTGGATATCAGATGATGAAATTACCTATCCCCTGCCTTATATCATTGACTCCAACCGGAATTCCTCCCCGTAAACCTTCATTAAGCGGAGCCATCAAAGCCCGCACCCTGAAAATTACGACTTTTGGAATTGACGATATTGGTTTAGGAACCGAAAAAATAGGTATCAATGGTTCCCCGACTATAGTAGCAAAAGTTATTAATATTATAAGCGAACGTCCGCCTATAACAATGTCTGAGGGTCATAATGAAGCCTCATTAGTCGATAGCTTAATTGCTAACTTTAATAAAGGCGGAAAGATTTTGGAGAAGAAGGATAAAATAGTTAAAAAAGAAACCGAACGACCGGATTTCCCGGAAAAAGACTTCAGAAACGGAGCCAGAGGAATTCTTACCTGGGCAGAGGTAACTAATGGTAAAATCTCCAGACCTTCACTTGAACTTTTAACTCCTGCAAGGAACCTGGCAAACCAGTTAGGTAACGACACAAAAGTAATGACATTAATTATTGGAAAAAATGTTCAACCGTTGGCTCAAACTCTGGTTGAACATGGTTCAGATGAGGTTATTCTTGTTGAAAATGATAAGCTTGAAGAATATCTCGTTCTTCCGTTTTCATCAATTTTTGCACAAGTTATTAAGGAAAGGAAACCAGAAATTGCTCTTTTTGCAGCCACTACCTCCGGACGGGAGTTAGCTCCCAGAATAGGTATGAAAACCGATAGCGGAGTCACAGCAGACTGTACCGGACTTGAAATCGGGGAGTACGTAGATAAAAAAGAAAAAGTGATTTATAAACCCATTCTTGAATCACGGCGACCTACCTATGGCGAAAGTAAGCTCGCCACTATTCTTGGTTTTGTTTGTCCGCAAATTTCAACAGCCAGGGCCGGTACATTTGAAGTTCCTAAACGTATTGAGGGAAGACAAGGTATTGTTTCAGTTTTCAACCCTGTTTTAAATAATAAAGATTTTGTTGTTGAAATTCTGAAGACAGAAAGAGGGGCAGGTGGATTACAAAATCTTTTCGACGCTGACATAATAATTTCAGGTGGCAGAGGTACATTGATCGATAATTTAGGTCTGATAAAAGCGCTCGCTGAAGCATTAAAAAGTCAGGGAATAAATGCTGAATGGGCCAGTAGTCGTCCGGTAGTCGACGAGGGTGTTGTTGAGTATGCAAGACAAATAGGACAAACAGGAAAAACTATTCGTCCAAAAGTATATATTGCCGTTGGTGTCTCAGGTGCAATTCAGCATATTGCAGGCATGAAGGAATCTGAAAAAATTATTGCTATTGACCACAATCCTAAAGCACATATTTTCAATAATGCAGATTTTGGAATTGTAGGAGAATATACTGATATTATACCAGAATTAATAGAACGGGTTAAAGCTGGCTTTAAATTTGGGATTGAAGCTAAAAAAAATTGACCGGCTTTATACTTGGGATCAGCAGGGCGAGTATAAATTAATTCCTGAGGCAACGAACTGATTCACCGCGTTGCCTGGGACTGCTGCTCCTGCCTAAACTGCTTCTAAGTGCAAGGTAATGGTCAATAGCTGTAAGGGACTTGCTTTCTGTAGAACTCCACCATATACCAATACTGCCAAAGTTGAGAAATGTCCCATTCTCAACACGATAACCTCCCGGGAGACCTATAAAGCCGGTTTCATTGGTTCCATTGTTACCTTCAATCCATCCACCTGTACTTTTCATTTTTCTCCCGGCCGCTTCTTGTCCTCCTAAATAATAAATCAATTTGGTCCAATCATCATCACTGGACAAAGTCCAGCCAACCGGAGCTAACCCTCTCGGATCGTTCACTGCGTACCAATTGTACAGTTTGCCATATTTCAGACCGTTTGCAGGGTCGTTATTATAGTAACACCATGCAGGTTTTCCTGATTCACCAGCTGTTACCCATTCTTTGTTAGTTCTTGCTTCAGGAATTGAATCGCCATTTCGAAATGTGTTTACATTCAGGTTTGCTACTGCCCAGGGTTGTGAACCGATCCTGACAGTTCCAAAATCTTTGTTCTTAATATCTGATTCAGATTTAGAACTCTTTTGAATGGATTCTGATTTCGTCTGCGTAGATTTTGAGCCAGTTTTTGCAGACTTTGGTTTCGCCTGTACAGGTTTTGAACCCGTTTTTGCAGACTTTGGTTTTGTCTGTGTAGATTTTGAGGCAGTCTGTTTAGATTTTGTTATTGCCTGAACAGATTTTGAACTTGTCTGGACAGAATTTGATCCACCCGAAAGATCATTATTACCTGATATATTTCCATAAGAAAATAAAAGTAAAAAAACACCAGCTATTTTGACAATCGTTTTTGCTTTTTCCATATCTATCTTCTTAAAATTGTTGGTAAATGTTTTGTTATTCTCAATGACTATTGATATTAAATCATCACCATAATTGTGTCTATCCTAAACGTATGATAAATGAGTATCATATAACAGATCAATTTTCATTTATGCAAAAGCTTTAGCTTTTGTATTTGCTGAGTATCAGATATTAAACGTGCTTGGAAAGACTTTATTGTGCAAGTTAAGGTAATCTGAACGGCTAATGGTGGTCAGTAAGTCCGGCTTTTACTTTATGCATAGAATTAAGAAACGACGTTATAAATCATTTACTTGTTAAATGCCAAAATCCACACACGGAACATTTATATGCTGACAAATCTTTTACCCCTTTATTCTCCTGAAGATAGGCTATTGATTCTTTTGCATCAATTAATGAATTAAATATGGTCTTTTTACATGGTGACTCAATAGGATATATCTTTCCTATGCGGGATGGTTTATATTTCATTTGGTTAAGTATTTTTCACAGCACATGGTTAAATATAAATATTTCTGAAATAATAGTGTATTTACAAAACTAAACAGAATCGCTTAAAGTGCGTATTAACTGGAAAAGCCAGCGGCCTTATCAATATCTGTCCGGAATGAATTGACCACCAAAAACCGGAATTAAATACTTGTTGTTGAGGAAAGTGCACCGGGAAGACCTGTTTCGGAAGGTCGAGAAACTGCGAGCAAAACGAGTAGTTCCGACATTACGAAAAAAGCGAGTATCTGCAAATATTGGATTAGCAAACCATTGAAACTATTATTGGTTATTCCGCTCAGGTAATACGATATTATTTCCGTTTAATTATTCCTGATAAAAAAATATGATCCCATTCTCCGATTTTTTCATTTTGATAATAAAACTCTACTGCATCCACCCACTCACCCTCAAATTGCTTTTGTAAGGCCGATTCGATAAGAGTAGTGGTGGTTTGCCCGCCACCCATTGATCCTTGAAAAAACTCATACCAGCTTGGAGAATGCCCCAAACTATCAGGCATTTTAAAACCAGGGTTTTCCTTTAAATTTATTTTTAGTATTTCAAGACTATCTTTATTTTTATAAATCCCTGAAACTTCAAGTTTTAGATTATTGAAATTGTTTATTGACACAGAATCTAGTAAAATAGTCGCTGTATTAATTAGGCTTTGATTAGCGGGAATTGAGATGTATCGATCAACAATCGGAATCATTTTATTATATCCTGCTGCAGAATCAAAAACTTCCTTGGTTGAGTAAAGAGCAAACTCATTGGAATCTTTCGTAGTATTTTTTGAATTGCAACTTAAGAGAGAAATGACCAATGTTATATAAATAGAAATATTTATGAGGATTTTTTTCATGGTATCTTATCATTTTCAGTTGGACGCGAGCCGTTACGAAGGCGTCAAACCCTGTCTATGCCAATGTCATCCATCGAAACAGGGTCTTCTTTTGGTTCGAGGTGTGTAAATACTGTAACAGGACCATCAAAAAGATCACGTATATCTTTCTCGATCTTTTCTGCTGAGTTATGACCTTCCTGGATGGTCCATTGCCCTGGCACAAGTACATGAAGTTCTATAAACTTTCGCTGGCCAGACTGTCTTGTTAAGAGAGAATGATATTCAATGTTTTGTAATTTTAATGATTCCAGCGTTTTGACCAGTTTTAAGTAATCGGCTTCAGGTATGCCGGCATCGAGCAGACCCATAGCCGAACGACGTATCATTTTATATCCTGCCCATAGTATATTCAACGCAACCCCAATGGCAACAATGCCATCGAGTACCAGCCAGCCCGAAAGTTTTACCAAACCAATACCTGCCAGAACGCCTGCGGAAGTATACACATCGGTCATTAAATGTTTGCCATCGGCTTCGAGGGTAATGGAATTGTTTTTCTGTCCGTTTTTCAGCAAAATAAGAGCAACCACAAGATTTATTGCCGAAGCTCCGATAGCAATAAGTGACCCTATCCCCACATTTTCGAGAGGTTGCGGATGAATAACTCTCGGAATAGCTGCCCAGATAATACTAAAAGCTGCAAGTACAATCATCCCTCCTTCGATGGCGCTGGAAAAATATTCTGCTTTACCATGACCAAAGGCATGCTCTTCATCAGCTGGTTTCTCGGCTATGGTGATCATAACCAAAGCAATTATAGCAGCAACCAGATTAACACACGACTCGAGTGCATCGGATAATAAGCCAACTGAATCGGTGAGATACCAGGCAAATGACTTAAGCGCAATAGTAGCTATGGCAGCAGCAATAGACAGATAAATAAATTTTTTCAGGGATTCAGTTTGCATAGCAAGGTCAAATGTTGGATTTTCATGTTAAACTTACATTAATTTTTGTTTTTAAACAAAATACAACTTTAGTTAAAACCCAAAAAACACGGGTCCCATCGTTATGAACCTGTTGGATGAATTTGACATTGTTGATCTTAAAGAGTTCCTGCGTTTTTTAAATATTGTGTTTTGGCTCTGTATTTTCGTATCTTTGCATTATGAAAAATGACATAATAATACCAATTCTGAGAGAGGAAGATTTTGTTGCTGCAAATAAACGCAGAGACAAGTATGCCCTTGCCAGGGATTTGCAAGCTCTGGAGAATAATGTAGCAATAGCAGACAGATTGCTATCAGAAGGCAGAAATCTGGTCAAATGTGAGAAATGCGGGAAGGAATTTTCAGCTGTCCTTACTTCAAAAGATTCTCTGACCTGTAGCGAATGTAAGTAATCTGATAAAATTATATATTACTGCCCAGGGTTTTTGAGCTGCAACAGATATCAGTATGCTGGCTTTAAATCCGAATGAGCACGGAGTGTATCTTGCCGGAAACAAGTGAACATTCCGTAATTCATATTTAGCATCTTTGCATGATTACCATTCCTCAATTGAAGATTGACTTTATTGGCTAAAAAAATACCCGGACACTGTTTGTCCGGGTAATAAAAAATGAATCTTCTTCTATATTTTTATAGCTCTCTGATCTTGATATTCCTGAACCAGATAGCATATCCATGATCCTGGAGACCTATATAACCTTCTTTTGCAATCCCTTCTTTAAATCCGGGGAATGATTTGAACTTGCTCGCAGCAACCATTGCATCCCATTCAGGAGTCCAAAGCGTATATTCACAAACCTTAACACCGTTCTGAGTATGAGTTACTTTACCATTATCCATCTTGATCACGATAGTATTCCATTCTCCTGTAGGCTTTACTGTTTTCGGATCAGCAGGTAACATATCATACAATGAGCCGGCAAGATGACTAGCTAACTTATTGTCGGTGGCATCAACATTATCAAGTACCTGAACCTCAGGAGCAGCATAGTAAATAGGTTTTCCCGGAACTTCCCTTATACTATAGAAAATCCCTGAGTTACCCATTTTACTTGTTTTCCAATCTACTGAGAGCTCAAAGTTCTTAAATTTCTTTGTAGAATAAAGAATATCACCATTTGAACCCTGCCCTGGTTTCTTATCCGGACCGGTGAAAATTTTCATTGCGCTTTCCTCAATAACCCAGTTTTTTGGCATTTCAGTTCCGTTAGCCTGCCTCCATCCGGTGAAATCCTTTCCGTTGAATAATAAAGTCCATCCGGCCTTTTTCTCTTTCGAAGTAAGAGTGTTTAATTTTTGCCCAAAGGAGGGTAAAGAAATAATCATTGCTGCTGCAAATGCCAGCGTAAAAATAAATACTTTTTTCATGATAAGTTTTTTTAATTTTTTTTATAACTATTATTCTCCTGTTCAGTTTACCTCAATCCGATTGAGATATAACTTGTCTGTTAATATAAATTTCAGGCATCTCTAAAAATTACTTTTTTCAATGCCGTTGATTTACACAAATATATTTTATAGATTTATAAAAACCTAATATCTGTCTCCTCTATTTTATATACATCACATAATCAATATATTATAAAATGGTAACCTCAAAATCATTAGTAAAGAACTTTCATCTGAAAAGCTTATTTTTAATATTTATTTCATTTACCGTCTCAATTAATGGTCAGGTTTCTTATTCTCCTCAGAAAGAGGCAACTACGGTTCCCGGCTCAAACCCGATGTATATGTTGACTTACGACCATGGAGGGTTGGTATTATGGGGTACTGATCATTTTGCAAAATATCTGCACAGCGCTATTGAGTGGCTCGACCGTTATCCCGGATTTAAGATAGGCCTTGATAATGAAGCTTATACTTACGATTTCCTTGTACAGAATGATACAACTCTGCTTAGTGAAATACGCGGTTACCTCAAACGGTACAAAGGACGATTCGGAATAGGGACCTGCACCTATGGCCAACCCCTTTCTCAATTCATTAACGAAGAATCAAATATCAGACAGATAAGTTATGCTCTCGAAACCGATCAGTCTGTTTTTCAATACAGTCCATCCGTTTATCTGATGAGCGAACATGCCATGCATAGCCAGATCCCGCAGATATTGGACGGATTTGGATTTAAAGGAGCTATCATGCGCACACATTTCATGATGTACGGATACAATCCCACCTTTAACTCCCCTATCGGCTGGTGGACCGGTATTGATGGTTCGCGAATAGCCTCCATACCTACTTATAAAGGAGAAGGAAGCGGATTCGGATGGGTTACTGAAGATAACATGATTCTTACGCGGTATCCTGGTCCTGAATGCAATGAACCACTTGAGGATTTCCGTAAAAAATTCTCTGATATAAATCCGCTGCTGGCAACCCGTGCTGATGATTCAGGAATCCGTCAGGAAGGGCTCGTAAAAGAGTACGAAGGCAAACCAGGGTATAAGTGGATTCTGCTCGATGAGATATTTCCAAATTTTCCGGTACCTGTTGATGAATTTAAAACTTTGCCCAATGACTTCCATGTAAGAATGCCATGGGGATACTGCGGTAATGAAATATGGAATATGTCACGTAAAGCCGAAGTGAAAATCCTCACAGCAGAAAGATTAGCAGCCTTAAAATCAATGATGGGTGGTGAAAATAATGAAGATGTTTTAAAAAAATCATGGAAGAGTTTACTGGTAGCCCAGCACCATGATATTCAGATATGCGGAATACTTGAAGATTCACGCAGGTTCCTTCCGGCTTCTATTGGCATATCAGATAGTGTGATCCTCTCTTCTATGAATTATTTATCATCACAGATGAAGGGGGGCAGCCTGGCCCAGATAACGGTCTTTAATCCTCTCTCATGGTCGCGCAAAGAATGGATTGATGTGACACTTGCATTACCTGATAATGCCAAAAACATTGCAATACAAAAAGGAGATAAATCTGTCCCCTTCGAAATTATCAAAACCGAGCATCTGATTAAACAGAAAACTATCAGGATGGAGCTTATGCTGCAGGTTGATATCCCTGCTTTGGCGCTTCAGTCATTTGCAGTTGTAAAAGCGAAACAGCAAGAGCAACCGGAAATGATTGTCGGTATTGATAAAGAAAATCTCCGTATTACCACTCCTTACTGGATAATAACCCTGAACAAAAAAGGTGGAATTTCAAATATAATGAGCCGTTCGACCAACAAACAAATGTTATTAAATCGAAGAAACGCATATTTTGCTGGGGTAATAAACGGCCAGCCGCTCGAATCTTCCGGCAAATGGGATCTGGATTCTTTATCTGTCAGTGGTAATCAGATCATATTACACGAAAACGGGAACATAGGACCGATTCCTTACCGGCTTGAGATGAAGCTAAACAGCAATTCACCCG
>Ga0209429_10000490_pt1 | contig 26295 bp, 17 predicted proteins | sample BarGraNGADG00212_3_FD_184493 | JGI IMG/M metagenome (GOLD analysis project Ga0209429, IMG submission 184493) | Arctic peat soil microbial communities from Barrow, Alaska - Barrow Graham LP Ref core NGADG0004-212 (SPAdes) (version 2) | ecosystem: Environmental > Terrestrial > Soil > Wetlands >...
GTCGTTGGCAAACGCACAAATACTCCGGTAGATAGCATCAGGGTTCCAGCCTTCTTTGTACTCAATTCGGTCAGACTCGACCGTTTTTGACGAAAGTAAATCTTCTATGTTGATGTGTAGTGACATTTATTCAAATGGAAATTAGTATTTCATTATACGTTGTTCAAGTCAAAAGTAAACGTTTGAACTCTTGTTTTTTGAGAGTGACGAATAATATTGAAGGAACTGAATTATGTTTCCATAACAAGGTTGAATGAAAATCGCTGACGGTCTGCCCTTTGCAAGTGTGTTTTTCCCAACCACTGGCATTGCCTTTTGGTGGTTTTTGGCCGCTCTTGTAACTTATTGATTGAAAGCGAATTAAAAATTGAAAAATCGACCTAAAAAACACCTTGGTGTTTTGAGTGAAACACCTTGCTGTTTTGAGTAAAACACCAAGGTGTTTTTATTGAAGCAAATAGAGGCTGCAACATCTACGACCTAGAAGCCATTGACAGTGCCTGCCGCTTGCTTTCGGAGCAGTCGTTTTGCATTGATGACACTTCGCAGCGGAGTGTAAGCCAGATCAAGTCTTCTGCCAAGCGGATGCATCAGCGTGGGTTATGTGATTTGATCATCATCGACTATTTGCAGTTGGCCGAAATGAAGTCCGAGCATCGGAACTACAACCGGCAGGATATGGTTTCAGAGGCTTCGAGCGATGCCAAACGGTTGGCAAAAGACCTGCAGGTGCCGGTGTTGCTGTTGAGTCAGCTGAACCGTGGGCTGGAAACTAGGCCAGGGAAGCGGCCGGAATTGGCCGATTTGAGGGATTCGGGCGCCATTGAGCAGGATGCGGATGTGGTGCTGCTCATCCATCGGCCGGAGTTTTATGGGATGCTGGAAGATAGGCAGGGGAACTCGACCAAGGGTCGGGGGGAACTGCTGATTGCGAAGAATCGGAATGGGAGTACGGGAACGGTGTTGTTTGGGTATAATGAGTCGATGACGAGGATTGGGGGGTATGGGAAGTAAAAATATTCGCCTGTGAATCAATGACATATAATCCAAGCCCAAAGTCTTCGTTCTTTCAAATAATTCAAATCAAGATCGTGAGAGTAAGCCTCTTTTTCAAAAGAAATATTTTTATAGGCTGTAATCCTGTTCTTGTATTTTATCAGTCCAATTCCAAACTCGACTAGATAGACCACGTAAAAAAGTATCACCAGCATTTCTAATTGCTGACGCATGTGTATTTGTTCGTGGTTTACAGTTCGCTTATTATTTTTCAGAGTTCTGTCACTGAGTATAATAAATGGGAAAAGCGTTATACCCGAAATGCCTAATCTGCGAATAAGTGGTAGGATGATGATCATTGTATTTATTTTTATAATGGTTTGTTTTTTAACCAATGGTTTGTTTTTTCGGGATTACGTTTCTGAGGCAAATATCCATATTCTAAAAGTACTCAAAGTATTTAAACAAGCTTGTAAATCATTTTTAAAGCCATTCAAACCATTCTCTTTGATCAATAATGGGTATGTTATTCATTCGACACACATTCATCGTATGCCCTGTACCCCCAATCATTGGATTTTTTAAATCATCATAGAAAATACCAAATGTTGCAGGCTTGATTTTATCAGTTCCAAGAACTTTTATGGTATCCCTGATAATGTAAGCGGCTTTTATGGTAATACGATCTCGATAACCTAAGACATAGTGGTCAACCAGCTTTTCTGTTTTCACATTGTTCTTGGATTGATTGATGATTTCTGGATTTTTAGCGAAATCGACTTCTTCAAGAGAAAGGGTTTCGTACGCCAAGTTCGTTGTCTGTCTGTGGTTTGCGTAAGGAATTATGACCTGAAGCCTACTTTTGTCAACGGACGCGATTCCTAAAGAAAAATACTGATCAGCACCTACTGCATTGCCACTTCTAAACGTCATTTTGGTTGTTCTCGAAGCCAGAAGTTTGCCAAGCTCAATCAATTTTTTCTGATCACATTCCAGAACATCCCTTTTACCTTCAAGGAGAACCATGGAATTGGCTATATCGTACAACTTTATGAATTTTTCAAGCGTCATTCTTTTTATCATTAAATGTCAACAATTTTTCCTCAAGGTGGAATTAGATCATAGCTAAGCAGGCAACTTAAGAAAGATTCTTCTTCGATAATCAATTGCATAGCGAAAATAAAGTACTTGGCGACACCAACTATAGTGGGGTTAATCCTACGTGAGATTGGATCATACCACCTGCCGATGGTTTTTTTGGACGAACTCACATCCTTTACTGAAACAAATAATTATTCCACTAAAAAATCAGGTTTGATCCTCAAAGAATGAGTAAGAGCTTGATTTATCTCTGAGCCTACTTCTTGAAAAGTTCCGCAAATCCGCTTAACAAACAGCCGAAGAGAATAAGTAAGGTGAGTAACCACATGATCTTATTATTTAAATGTTTCTCAAAGAAAGCACAGAAGAGTGTCAATTTCTGTCATTTAAAAAATAATTTTCAGACAAGCATGGGTAAATATTTGTGACGAAAGGCTAGCTACTTTAGGTTTCGATTGCATCGGGTAAAACCGTGGCAATAATGTTAATAGCTTTGGAGAAATTGAAGAAATAAGGTAATTTTTTTGTAGTAATGACAGAATCTGTCACAAAGCAGTACTAACTTTAAAAAAGTAAAGAAAGTATTGTCCATAAAATTGATGACATTGTACTATGAATGAGAAAATAATCACATTAGATGGAGTGCGTTGGAAGTTGGTCGTAAATGAAAGCAAGCAGCTGGCATTTGCAATTGAGATTCCAGATAGGTTGAGCACCTGGAAAAACGACCCATTTTGGTTTTCGTGGGATGACAACCATCCGGCAAATCTTCCGGAATGGTCTTCAACCTTTACTTCCAAAGAAATCGGTATATCACCGTTCAAGATCAAATCTTTTTTGATGAATCATATCACCTCATTCATCAACGAACTTCACCTTGACTTTTTTTATTTCAGCCCCACAAGTGAAAAGCGTGGTGACATTTATACGAGCCTGATGGAGCAATTTGCTAGCAAACTCAAAGGAAGTTGGATACCCCAAATTCTCAATGACTACTGGTTTTATTTTACAAAAGAAAATAAGGACTAAAACAGAACTGATTAAAACATAACAGAAGGAGATTTTCGTTAACTTAGCGATTTGATGAGAGTTAAATCAAAATTTCCAGTGTGTAAAAAATTCCATTTTTTACTGTGAAAGCAATTTTGATAACAATATTAATGTTTCTGTCTATTGCAATGGCTAATGCACAGAAAATATATTCTGTAAATTATCAGAACCAGGCAGATGTAAAAGTATTTGTAGTAAAATATGAGAATCAAGCCGATTTAAAAGTGTTCAAGGTTAAGTTTGAAAATCAGGCCGGAGATAACGACGGTAAATGGTTTTTTACAAAATACCCAAATCAATCAGATAAAAAGATATATTTTGTCAAAAGCAAGAACCAAGCTGATCTCTTAATATTCTTTGTAAAATACTTAAACCAAGCCGAATGGCGTAACAAAGCGAAGAAACATCTTATGTACTAACTTAAGAAACACCAAAAAGTGCATCTGCTCTCATTGTTAGTTGTATTGTCAAAAATGTCTCAAAATATATGTATGACCGGAGTTAATAATTTATAGTAATACCTTTATCCAAAATTGTTATGAAGAAAGTATTGTATGTGGATATGGACTGCGTTTTAGTCGATTTCGAGAGTGAAATAAAGAAATTCAAGCCGGACTATGCTTTTCAATTTGAAGGTAGGGTGGACGAAATTCCAAATATTTTTAAAAATATGGACCCCATCTTTCTTGCAGAAAATGCTTTTGCTTGGCTATCTGAAAATTTTGACACCTATTTTTTATCGACGGCTCCCTGGGAGAACCCTTCCGCTTGGTCAGATAAGCTAAATTGGGTGAAAAAACATATAGGTCCGGAAGCTCTTAAAAGGCTTATCATAACGCATCATAAGAACCTTCTTAAAGGTGATTTCATTATTGATGATAATACTAAAAATGGTGATTCAGAATTTGTCGGTAAACACATTCATTTCGGACAAGGCGAATTTACAGACTGGGACAAGGTTATTTCGTATTTAAGAACCAAGCTTGAACCGTCAGTAGAGACTGAAGTTCCAACAGACAAGAATAAAAAAGAAGCCGCCAGAAAAGAAGCCGCCAGAAAAAAGTCTCTGGGAGAGCTAGGAGAACTGGTTGCTATAAAAGCGCTTTGTGATGCAGGTTTTGACAAAATTCAAAATCTGAATGATGTAAATAGGACCTTTCCTTTTGCGGATATTTATTGTGAAAAAGGAGGTGAAAAATTTATCATTAGTGTAAAAGCCAGAAATATGTATCAGAAAGATAAGAGCTTAAATAAAAGATACAAGCTTGGGGGAAACGCTTATAAACATGCCGTGGCTGCTTCAGAAAGTTTTAAAGCAACTGCTTATTGGATGGCGATACAGTTTACCGAATACCATTATTCAATTTATTTCGATTCATTAGAGGCCTTAAATGGAAGGAAGGCGATACCTATTGACGAATGCATGGAACGTAAAATTGGCAAAGTCTTGGAATCCCCCAAGGAATTGGAATCCCCCAAAGTACCAATAAAACATTACTTTGATTTTGATTATTTCAAAAACTTTTAGATGTCTAAGCCATGCAATTCTTAACCAAATCCAAATTCAAGCTTGGAATGGAGTGCCCAAACAAGCTATTCTATGCCTCGAGGAAAGATGAATATGCGAATCAAAAAATGGAGGATTCTTTTCTGGAGTCGCTTGCAAAGGGTGGATTTCAGGTGGAGGCTCTTGCGCGGCTACATTACCCGGAAGGAGTTTTCATCGATGCTGAAAATAATGAAAAAGCTTGGAACAAGACAAAAGTTTTACTCCAAAAGGATCAAGTCACACTTTTCGAGGCGGCTTTCAAGTACGGAAACTTATTTGTAAAGTCAGATATTATTGTGAAGGACGGTAATAGAATCAGGTTGATTGAAGTAAAAGCCAAGTCATACGACCCTACTGATGGTGAATGTTTTATGAGCAAAAGAGGTGGATTGAAAAGTAAATGGGTTTCCTATTTCTTTGATTTGGCATTTCAAAAATATGTCATTCAACATAGCTTTCCAGAGTTCAAGGTTACCGCTTACCTGATGCTTGCAGATAAATCAAAGTGTGCAACTATAAACGGATTGAACCAAATGTTCAGAATCCCAAATGGAGGTGATCCCAGAAGGGATGTCATTTCAAAAATTTCAAATTTGGATGAAATTGGAGAATCAGTTCTGACCGAGATACATGTAAATGGAATTGTCGATGATATTGTTAATGGAGAGATCAGGTATGAGGATCAAACAATCAGTCAATTGATTGAGAAGTTTGATTCAATCATTCAAAAGGATGAGTATCCGGGTTTTCCCCCTACTTTTAAGGCTTGCAAAAAATGTGAATTTAAGGCAACAACGGAGGATGAGTCAAAAGGGAAACGATCAGGATTTAAGGAATGCTTCAAAAAACAGCTCAAGTGGAGTGATAACGACTTTAAACGTCCAACAATTTTTGAAATCTGGAACTTACGATCCGGTCAAGAGTTGATGAGCGATGGCAGAATATTCCTTGATAATTTGACTGAGTCTGATTTTTCAGTTCAATCCAACGGCTATACCTTAACGGCAGGAGAAAGGCAATGGCTGCAAGTCCAAAAGTCTTCCAAGAATGATCCTCAGCCTTTTGTGCATTATGATAGCTTAAAAGATGAAATGGATGGATGGAAATACCCCTATCACTTCATTGATTTTGAAACTAGTGCTGTGGCTTTGCCATACAATATTGGCAGTCATCCTTATGAACAAGTGGCTTTTCAGTTCTCGCACCATATCATGAAAGAGAATGGGAGCATTGAACATAAAACTCAATACATCAACAATATACCTGGAGAGTTTCCGAATTTTCTGTTTGTACGTGCCTTAATGGAATGCCTTGAACAAGACGAGGGCAGCATTTTTCGTTATGCGAATCATGAAAATTCCATATTGAATGTGATAAAGTGTCAATTGGAAAATTCAAGGGAAACTGATAAAGACCGGTTGATTAATTTCATTATGAGTATTACTGAGTCAACAAAAGATAGTACAAATCATTGGCAAGGGGTTCGCAGTATGGTGGATCTTAAAAAAGTAATTGTGGAGTTATATTATAACCCTCTGACAAAGGGTTCCAACTCCCTCAAATATGTATTGCCATCCATACTGAAAACCAGTGATTATTTGAAGAGAAAGTATGGTAAACCTATTTCGGAAATTAACGTGACAAGCCTAAATTTACCATCCAGTCACGTATGGTTGAAAACAGAGGATGGACTTGTAGTCAATCCTTATAAATCGTTACCACCCTTATTTGAAGACTGGGACATTTTGGAACTCGAAAATAATTTGTCTGACCTTGGAAATATTGCCGATGGAGGAGCAGCCTTGACTGCTTATTCAAAACTTCAATTTGAAGATATGTCGGATAAAGAACGAAAAGAGATTACAAAGGCTCTTCTAAAATACTGTGAATTGGATACCTTGGCAATGGTGATGCTGGTTGAGCACTTTAAAAATGATCTATCTTAAGGACTCCGCCTTCAAACAAACTTGAGATAATACAAGGCAACTACAAAGATTTCTACAGTATCGGGATTAATGACCAATGGAGAATTATTTTCAGGTGGGAAAATAACCATGCGTTAGAAGTAGAAATAATTGATTACCACTTTAAACTATTATCCAGGAGCTCCTTTTTTCTTCCAGAAATCGGATGAATTCAAATGATCCCAAAACATGTATCTCTCCAGGAAGCCCGAGCACAAATCGCCCAACTCCATGATAGTTGGCAATAGGTACTGTCAACCGGAAGGTGTTCGGTTTTTTCTTAATTTCTATAAGCACCTTTTTGGAGGCCGGAAAGTCTTCTTTTAATAAGTTTGCAGCCGTGAGGCTCAATTCCAAATCAATCGTGTCAATGGCCTTTTTGCCTGACATGTGGAAAATATCTTCAAAAGGTAGTTCATGCAGGTTTTCATAAGTGAAGCGGTTTGGAAGCAGCTCAACTTTGTCGATGCGGTGTAGCTTGAATTGCTTGCATAGTTGATCTTTTTGATCAAGGCACCAGACGCCTTCATATTCCGATATAAATTGGAAAGGTTCCACCAACCTGTCGGAAACTTCGTTCGAATGGCTGGAACGGTAATTGACCAGTTTGACAACCATTTTTTTCTGCATCGACTCCTTTAGTTTTTCAATGGCTTCGTACGAGGAAAACGGGAGCTTATTCAACTTCCGGATATCGTAAATGATGTCGAGCTTTTTCAAAAGTTTATCGGCATCCTTGTTTTCGACATCGATGGTTTCAATAAGTTTTATGAGCACCTGTGCTTCTTCATCCGTCAAATGGAACAAACTATAGACCTGTTTTTGGAATTCCCGATGCAATCTGCAGGCACTCTCATGCCTGTCCAAAAGGAAACCAGCACTTTCTATATCCTGTAAATACCGGTAAAAAGTACGAAGAGAGATTCCGAATTCATCTGATAATTCTTGATAACTTATCCTGTATCTTCCGGAAAGTCTGGTCAGCATCTTGAGAATAACAATGGTTTTGTTTTCTTCCATGGCTGTAAAATAAGGTCGAAACAAATATAAAGAATTGAAACAACGGCAAGCCCGTTTTTCTTTGTTTTATTTTCCAACTATGTCAGTATTTGACATTCGCAGGGAGTAGTTTTAGTATCCATTTCAGACAGAAAAAGGCTATTAACCTATTTTACAGCGTATTAATTAAATTCTTATGGAAATAACAGCTTCAGAAAACTTCAATGCCGTACAAAAGATCACCCAGATTGCTAAAAAATTGGAAGATTCCGCCATAAGCGACGAGGTGATGGTTGAAATCAAGGATGATCTGGAGGGATTATCCGAATATTTGGAGGCCACACCGCAACAATCAATGCTTTTTTTCATCATTTTCGGGCTGCAAACCAAGATGTTCAATGTCGATATGAGTGATATCATCCTATTCCTTGGCATAAATTGTCTGGATGCTTTGAATTTCAAGAACGATCTGAATATATTGCTGAAAAAAAGCTACATTGAAACGGATTGTCCCAAAGGACGATACGGTGGTCATTCTTTTGGAAAAGCAAATAGCTTTACGATATCCACCTTCGTTTCCGACCAAATTTATGCAAGCAAGCCCATTCAAAAAAAGAAAGATGAATTGCTGGATATTTTCGGCTTTGTAAAGGAAGTCAGCGATTTGATCAAAAAAAGGGAGGACGAAGGAATCGACACGGAGGGTCTCTTCCTCTCAGTGGAGGAATTGGAACAAAAAAACAGTCACCTGATTCCCTTGGGCAAGATTGAACCACTATTGGGCATTGAAGACCGCACCTTGTTGTACGAAATCGTGGACGACAACATCAACTACGAAGCGCCCTCCAATTTAGACAAAACCTTGAACGATATTTATGACAACACCAAGGTGAGGCGCGGTAAGTCCAAGGAGTTGATTGAACGGACGAGCAAGTTGTGCGAACTCGAATACGTTGAGGTGGAAGAAGCCCGCTTTGCAAACGACTTCATTCTCCAACTCACCAATAAGGGCATTGAAGTCTTTATGCAGGAAGATGCTGACCTGTTTTTTAAAAACAAAAAGGTAAAGAGCCTGCTTGCCTACGGAGACATTACTCAAAAAGAGCTGTTCTACGATACAACCCTCGCCGAAGAAGTGAGTTTCCTGACTCAAAGCCTGATGAACGATCGTTTTACAGCTTTACAGGAACGGCTGTCCAATATGAACCTTGCCAAAGGCGTGGCATCCATTTTTTACGGTTTGCCAGGTACCGGTAAAACGGAAACGGCCTACCAGATTGCCAAGGCAACCAGTCGGGATGTCTTTATGGTGGACATCTCCCAAACAAAGTCGATGTGGTTTGGCGAGTCCGAAAAGAAAGTCAAGGAGATTTTCAACTCCTATCGTCGGCTCTGTAAGACCATGCCCGTCAGCCCCATCCTGCTTTTCAACGAAGCAGACGCCATTCTGAATAAACGTCACACAAACAGCAATTCCAACGTAGGCCAAACCGAAAATGCGATCCAAAACATCCTTCTCGATGAGCTGGAAAGGTTTGAAGGCATCCTGATTGCTACCACCAACCTACAAGGGAATCTAGATGCCGCCTACGAACGCAGGTTCTTGTTTAAAGTTAAATTCGACAAACCATCTGTGGAAGTCAAATCCAAGATTTGGCTGAATAAACTGAACGGAATTGACGAGGCATTTGCCATTCGTCTGGCCAAAAGTTTTGACTTCAGCGGTGGGGAAATTGACAACATTGTCCGTAAAATCACCATGAAGGAAGTGCTTACCAGCGTTCGTCCAAGCAATGATGAAATCTTTGGTTTTTGCAAAACTGAAAAGCTGTTGTCGGTGAAAGACTTAAAGAAGGTTGGGTTTCTTCAGAGTTGAGGTTTGCAATTTGAACGGAGGATTTGAACAGATCAAAAGTAAATAGTTGCTTATCAAAAAAATATGTACATTAGCTCACTAAAACAACACCAAAAAAACGCACAAATCTTCTGTTGCAACCTAATCAATTAACAGGTATACCACGAACAAAAACTTGCCGCTGCCTATTGCCCCATGAAAACTCAAACCCTCTTTAACTCCAATACGAAAGCAACAAAATGGAGATAGTGCGAATTTCAATAAGAATGTATGCGCAGGGTGGGTACTGAGGTGTTAAGGGCAATGCTAAAACCGGTACATTAAGGACAAACATTATGGAACAAAAATACATAGATAAGTTTATTAAAGTTTTCGATGAGCTGGAAAGTATTGATGATGAAATTACCACTGTCAAAGAATCTTTAGAAAAGAAATTGGCAAAGATTCAAGGTAGAATTGAAAATTATGAAGAGAAAAATTCATTATCTGAGAAACAAGAAGATATTTTAGATGAATTGCAAGATGAATATGATGAGCTGGAGGAAAATGTAGAAAATATTAACGAGTTTCTTGAGCATATTGATGATGCAATAGATCTAATTTTATTTGACTCAAATCAAATCAATAGAAGAATCGAGAAATTAAAACTGAAAACTGAAAAAATTAGAATGAGTTTATAATGTAGGAAATTAATCACATGTAATACGCTGTATATATAGATGTATGGTCAATAAAATTAGTAAAAGACAGGTTGCCAATTCAATGTTTGAGTTTGCAAAATTAGCCGAACCAAGAGAGTTTAGGAAATCAAGGTTTGATGCACAGTATTGTAATCAAACTCAGTCTTTGAGTAATGATGATAGAATCCCTGACAGTTTGTTTGATTTGTAGTAATATTCATTCTAATAAGCGCTGGCCCCTAGAACCAGTCATCAGGCGTCATTGTAAAAAGGCCGCACCCTACCGATATGACAAAATTAAATTGACAGATTGAAAAACTAAAATATGAAAGCAAACGAAACTAAAGTAGAAGACTTTTTATCTTCAAATAAGACACAATTCGTCATTCCTGTTTATCAAAGAAATTACGACTGGACAACAGGACAATGCAAACAACTTTTAGACGATATTCTCGAAGTCGGAACCTGTAATAAAATGAATGCTCATTTTATTGGAAGCATCGTCTATGTACATGATGACGTTTACACTGCGTCAAGAATTAAAGAATTGACTGTAATAGACGGACAGCAAAGACTTACAACCTTAACTCTTATTTATTTGGTGATACACGGACTTGCAAAGGAACTTAAAAACGAAGAACTTGTAAATGAAATAAACGAAACCTATCTTATTAATAAATTCTCTCCCGAAGAGGAGAAATTGAAACTTCGACCAACAGACAATAACGACAGAGCACTAAAGTATTTATTAAGAAGTGATAAAACAGAAGAGTATTCCGACTTCTCAAAACTAATTGACAACTTTAATTATTTCAAAGGACGGATTACGGAAGGAAATTACCAAACCGTTTTAAAAGGCTTATCAAAATTAATGTTTGTAGAAGTATCTCTTGACAGAGAAAAAGACGATCCGCAAAGAATATTTGAAAGCCTTAACTCAACGGGCTTAGAGTTGTCACAAGCTGATTTGATTCGCAATTATATTTTGATGGGGCTTATCCGCAAAGACCAAAACAAAATATATCAAGATTATTGGGAAATAATTGAAAAATTAGCAAAAGACGAAACCCTTAATGTTAGTAGAGTTTCAGATTTTATTCGTGATTATCTGACACTTGAAAATAAAAATATTCCAAACAAGGGTAAAGTATATATAGAATATAAAACAAAATATCCGACAACTACACTCGAAGAATTAGAAGTAAATCTTTCGAGAATAAAATCATTAGTAAAACATTACAACAAGCTCATAAATCCAAAAAATGAAGGAGATAAGGATATTCGTTTACAATTAGAATACATTAACAGACTTGAAATTAATGTAGCTTACCCATTTATAATGAAAGTTTATGACGACTATTCTAATTCTATTATTGACAAAGCCATATTTTTAAAAATTTTAGAACTGGTTCAATCTTTTACTTGGAGACGGTTTATTCTTGGTTTGGGAACAAATGCCCTAAACAAAATATTTATGAGCCTTTACGATAAGGTTGACCAAACTAATTATTTTTATTCAATACAAAAATCACTTTTACAAAGAACAGGAGTTCAGCGTTTTCCAAGAAATGCAGAAGTGAATGAAGCTTTGAAAGTAAAAGACGTTTACAATATAAAATCGAAGAACAGAACATATTTGCTTGAAAGATTAGAAAATTTTGACAACAGAGAGCCTGTAATTATTGATGGAAATCAAGACATAACAATTGAGCATATATTCCCTCAAAATCCGGATCCGAAATGGAAAATTGAATTGGGAAATGACGAATTCAATTTCATAAAGGAGCATTATATAAATACAATTGGCAATCTGACTCTTTCTGGCAATAATGGGAAATTGGGTAACAAATCATTTATTGACAAGCGAGATTTGGAAGGTGCAGGCTATAAAGATAGCCGACTTTGGCTCAATAAGCATTTATCAATACTTAACAAATGGGATAAGTCAGAAATCGAAAGGCGTTATGAATTTATTTCCGAAAGAGTTTTAAAAATTTGGGGGATTCCAATTATCACAATTGAAGACAAATCAGATGCGAATGAGGTAAATATTTTTGATGCTGAAGACCCCAAATTTAAAAGATTAGAATATGCTGTTTTCTTCGACCAAAAAATTCAAGTTACACAAGTAGCAAAGCTCTATGTTGAAATATTTCGTCAGCTATTTGAATTGCAACCTGAGACATTTTTCACCACTGAACTTGGAACAAAAATTGGTTTGACAAAACATCCAACTGAAGGAAATCCAAGACAAGCAATTGCTTTAAACGACACATATTTCATTGAAGGAAACATTGACAATATTGGAAAGTTTGACAAAATTAAACTGGCGCTGACAATTTTTAATTTTGAGGACGAATTAATGATCAAATATAATGAGGAAATAACAACGAACGCCTAAATAATAGTAACACGAATTATGAGACTAAAAATACTCAATCCGGCAAACACTTTAAATCCGGCGTACTTAAAACAGTCGCTAAAACGTGAAGATATTGAGCGTTTTAAATCGGAATTGCAAAAGACCTTTGACCACATTGACGAGAAACAGGACGAAGAATATCATAAGAACATTATCTCAAAACTTTTATTAGAAGTTTACTACAAAGACAAATACTTGGTTAATGTTAACAAGAAACAAGATCTTGTTATTCGTAATGGCAACAAGATAAATGACGAGGTTGCAGTTATTTTGGAGTTCAAAAAACCTACCGAAAAAAAAGATATGGTTTCAAAGGACAAACCCAATGTAAAATCTCTGCAAGAACTGGTTTTTTATTATTTACGCGAAACTATTGACAAAGGCAACCACAAAATAAAATATATTATTGCGACCAATATTTATGAGTGGTTCATCTTTGATGAGCTTTGGTTCGAAAAAAACATCTTCAATAACGCTAAACTTAAGAAGGACTACATTGATTGGAAGCAAAGCGGACACTCAACGCAACATTTTTACGACTTTATAGCCTCCAAATATCTTGATAGCATAGACGAAGAAGTGCCTTGCACTTACTTCAACTTAAAGGATTTTAAGGAAATAATTTCAAATGATGACATTAAAGATGATAACAAGCTTATTAACCTTTACAAAATACTTTCACCCGAACATCTTTTGAAGAAACCTTTTGTCAACGACAGTAACTCACTAAACAAAGATTTTTACAAAGAGTTGCTTCACATCATTGGAATGGAAGAAACGAAAGACAGCAACAAAAAATTAATTGTACGGAAAGAGCAAAAACACCGAGATGAAGCATCATTACTTGAAAACGCCATCAACAAACTTCAAACAAATAATAAACTTGTTTCTGTTTCCAACCTCCAACTTCTTGGCGAAACAGAGGATGAACAACTTTTTAGTGTCGCTCTTGAATTAAGCATTACTTGGCTAAACCGAATTTTGTTTTTGAAGTTATTAGAAGGACAGCTAATCAAATACCATAATGGTGAAAAAACCTATTCGTTTTTAAACACCGACCGCATAAAGGACTTTGACGAACTAGATGAATTGTTTTTTGAAGTGCTTGCAGTTCCTTTTGATAAAAGAACGGCATCGGTAAATGCAAAATTTGGCAATATCCCCTACTTAAACAGTTCACTATTTGAAATCAGCGAATTAGAAAGCAAAACTATTAAAATTTCCGATTTAAAAAACCGTTTAGAAATTCCAATTTACAATACCACCGTTTTAAAAGGCACAAACGGCAAGCGAATTTCAGGCAAGAAAAACACCTTGCAATATCTGTTTGACTTTTTAGATGCTTACGATTTTGCAAGCGACAGTACGGCAATAATTCAAGAGCAAAACAAGAACATAATAAATGCATCGGTGTTAGGTCTGATTTTTGAAAAAATCAACGGGTACAAAGATGGCTCATTCTTTACGCCAGGTTTCATTACAACGTATATGTGCCGGGAGACCATACGGAAAGCTGTGGTTCAAAAATTTAACGATGCCAAAGGTTGGAATTGCAACACATTTGATGATATTGACCAGATACTTGACCACACCGACAAAGAACAACGCAAACTAGCAAACAAAATAATAAACTCAATAAAAATTTGCGACCCGGCAGTGGGTTCTGGACACTTTTTAGTTTCGGCATTAAACGAAATTATTGCAATAAAAAGCGAATTGCGTATTCTCAATTATCAAGACGGCAATAGAGTTAAAGGTTTTAAAATTGGTATTGCCAATGATGAACTAATAATTAGAGATGAAGAAGATGGCCAACTTTTTGACTACACTTTAAATAAAAACAACAAACCAATAGACGAACTTCAGAAATTACAGGAAACCCTGTTCCACGAAAAACAAACTATTATTGAAAACAGTTTGTTTGGTGTGGACATAAACCCCAAATCAGTCATGATTTGTCGTTTGCGTTTGTGGATTGAACTTCTAAAGAATGCCTATTACAAAAACGCTACCGAGTTAGAAACACTACCGAATATTGATATTAACATAAAGTGTGGAAACTCGCTCATCAGACGCTTTGCGCTGGATGCCGATTTGAAAAAGGCGCTAAAAAAAAGTGAAAGCAAATGGACCATCGATAGTTACCGCCTTGCAGTAGACACCTATCGCAATGCTTCCAACAAGGAAGAAAAGCGGGAGATGGAACGGCTCATCAATGAAATTAAAACCAATTTCCGCAGCGAAATTTCGCTGCAGGACCCGCTCGTCAAGAAACTTAGTGATGCCCATGGCGAACTCTATGCGTTGTCAAATCAGGTACTGCTTTTCGAACGATCATCCAAAGAAAAAGCCGATTGGACCAAAAAAGTTGAAAAGTTGGCTGCCGATTGCACAAAATTCGAATCTCAAATCGAAGAAATAAAAGCCAATAAAATTTACGAAAATGCCTTTGAATGGCGGTTCGAGTTTCCAGAAGTGCTGGACGATAATGGGGTTTTTGTGGGGTTTGATGTGGTGATTGGGAATCCGCCGTACATGCGAGTACAAGAAATTGAAAAATCGCAACCCAATGAAAAAAGGTTTTATGAAGCCAATTATTCAAATGCCAAAGCAGCTTACGATTTAGCAAATTTATTTTTTGAATTAGCCGTAACTATTTCGTGTCAGAAAGCGCATAATTCATTTATTTTCCCTCATAAATTTTTCAATTCGGCAAGTTCTGAGGTTTTTAGAAATTACCTGATGCAGGGTAAATTTATTGACAAAATTGCGCACTTTGGAGCTAATATGGTTTTTGAGGATGCAGATACATACACCTGTATTGCGTGGTTTAGCAAATATCAAAATAATGGTTTTTACTTTCAGCAATTCCCTTTCAAATCGGATTTTAAAGACTTGATGTTGATAGAATCAAATTATGGGATGATGACGTATGAAATGATAACTAAAGCATCCAAATTATATGGTCGCAACCAATGGATTATGTTTAATAATGAGCTTGGTTTTAAAGTCTTTGAGAAAATTTACTCAAATTCTAAGCTTTTTGCAAATATTTTTGAAGGCATCTTTGTAGGTTTACAAACAAGTAAAGACGATTTATACATTCTTGATAAAGTTGATGAATCGGCCAATATATTTAGAGTGCCGATAAGTGGTAAAGACTACGAATTAGAAGCTGAATTATTCAAGCCATTTTTAATGGGTAAAGATGTACAAAGGTATAGTCAGTTGTCAACGAATAAATATGTTTTTTTCCCATACAGCTTAGATAATGGGAGTGCTGAAATAATCCCGTTAGAAGAAATAAAAGCTAACTACCCAAAAACTTTCAATTACATTATTGACCACGAAAAGGAATTTAAAGCCAGAGAAAGTGGAAAGGCAGGTAGAATGGAGCATTGGCATGCCTATATTTATCCTAAAAACTTAAATAAATTTGAACAACCGAAGCTTACTTCTATGGAGATTTGTGCTAATCATCCAAATGTCACGTTGAATAATGAAAATTTGTATCATCCAACAACTGCATATAGCTGGGTAAAAATGACTGGAACCACAGAATCTTATGAATATCTTTTAGCGGTAGCCAATTCTTCTTTGCTTTGGTGGTTTCTAAAAACAACAGGTGACACACTTCAAGGTGATGCGAGACGTTTTAAAACTAATTATTTAAATCCGTTTCCTCTACCTTCATTGGTAGATAGGAATGTTGAAAATGTAATTTTAGAAAAAGTAAAACAAGTAATGGTATTTAAAAATGAGACACCAAATGCGAATACTATTCTCCTTGAAAACCAAATTGACCAATTGGTCTATCAACTTTACAATTTGACGGCCGAAGAAATTGAAATAGTTGAAAACGGAGTAAAATGATTGTAACCGTCTACATCACACTTCACGGCCACGCAAATTGCTTTTTCGTTAGACACACAAGATAAAACTGGAAAAGTCGAAGAACCAAATCTGATCCACCCAGCAATACATTTTTATTCGTTATAAAACCTTAAACAGGAGTTATTTAGGGAGATGAAGAAAGAGAAATATTTACAAATTTTCAATTATCTAAAAGAATTCTCCAAGTTGAGGAGTAATCCGGTTAGAGATATTGACGCACAGGAGACTCAGTACCCTGAAAAAATTTGGTTGAATGATATTCCAGTTGATGACATTTTTGAAAATGTTGTTAGGACTGGATTCAACCCAGATAATGATTTCTGGATAAGGATAAAAAAACCAAAGGAACCCACTAAGCCGTCGTTTGCAAAGTTGCCTCCAAAACTGGACAAGTGGGTTGAACCAACTTCATTGTTGAACGAAGATGAAGAACCATTTTTATTTGAAACCATTCAAGTAGATGGGAAAGAACTCAATAGTGACGATTTTCCTGGTCTAGTAGAAGAATTAGATGGATATGTTGAGAATAAATGGATAGACGACCTGATTGACTATAAAGATCGGCTCAAAGAGTATGAAGCTACATTAGGCTATTTTGAAAAACTGAATAATACCTATAAGCAGTTTTTTCGGATATATAATAAATCACAACAATTTGGAGAAGAGTTTGAGCTGGTGATTGGAGTAGGACTATTGAATTTTCAACGAAAATCAAATGGTGAACGTATCTTCCGTCATATTATTACTCAAGTCGTTGATATCAATTTTGAGTATTCCCAAAAAGATTCTCAGATTTTGATCAGCCCGAATATTGAGTCAAATCTGCAAATTGAAACTGATTCCATATTGGATCTTATTGATCAATTTGATTCTCAGGATATCATCGAAGCAGAAAAAGCTGCTGAAGATTTTATCAAACTGAAAGAAATAGATACCATATTTAACGTTGGCATTGTTGATGACGTATTGCAATTGTTTGCTGAAAGAGTTTCTTCAGATGGGAAATACATCAATACCATAGTAAAACCCGCTAGTACCGAAATTAAACCCACTGTTTCATTTTCTCCAGCCATCTTACTTAGAAAACGAAATACAAGAAGTTTTACAGCTCTTTATGAAAACATTCTGGAGAATATTCAAAATGAAGGAGATGAAGTCGATATCCCAACCATGGATGACTTGATTGGAGTCCAGAATGAAGAGGAAACTGAAAGTTCTGGTTCGGATACTTTTAGTCTGTATTCCGAAAATGATACTATTTATTTCCCCAAGGAATTCAATGATGAGCAAATCGAAATTATTGAGAAAGCAAGAAAGAATAAAAAGGTATTAGTTCAAGGACCTCCGGGAACCGGAAAATCTCATACTATAGCAAATCTTATCTGCCATCTTTTGGCAAATGGAAAAAAGGTTTTAATCACTGCTTATACAAAAAGAGCCTTAGAAGTATTGAAAGATAAACTTCCCGAAGAATTCCAGGACTTAGCTGTGAATCTGCTGAGTAGTGATTCCTCTTCGTTTCAAGACTTGGAGAAGAGTGTAAACTCCATCAATGAGATCCTTTCGCAAGCGAATCTTGTTGATTATCAAATCGATATAACTAGATTTGAAGAAGAACTTAATAGTATTAATGAAGAGATTGCTAATAAAACCAGTGAACTAATTAGTATTAAGGAAAAAGCAACCAGAGATCAGTCAATTAATACCAACTATTTCGGAACGCTAACTCACATAGCTGAACTATTAGAATCTGAATCTGCAAAATATGAATGGTATAAAGATTCGTATAGTGACATTCAAAATGGGCAAATTTTTACTGATGTTAAAACGTATATCGACAGCTCAAAGAATTTTGAGCAGGTCGATTTATCAGAATTTGAATATATTATACCATCTCTTGAGAGAATTCCTTCCATTGATCAAATTGAAGAAGGACGGGCACTATTTAATCTACTTTCAGATCAAGCAGAAAATACCCATATCAAAATTGGATGTTCGAACTTTAATGGGCTTCTTGAAGATTTGAAGGCACTATGTGAATTTTATATTCAATCAGATATTTTGCAGTTGGATCTAACAAATGACATTATTGGTTCTTATTTCAACGGTAAAGCATATCTCTGGAGCCATAAGTTGGAAATGGCTACACAAATCCTAAACAAGTATGATTCTGAAGAAATAAAGCGAATTGATAAGGATGTTGAAGTAACTTATGCATCTGCAAAAAGTTTGAAACAATATAAAAAGGATGCTCTAACCTTACGCGACTACCTTAAGGATGGGAATTCACTTACAGGAATATCATTAATACTAAGGAGACCCTTTTTGTCTAAGGAGATAAAGGAAAGATTGCCCTTTATGAGCGAAGTGAAAGTAAATGGAAGTTCGTGCGATTCTATAGCTGAATTTGAAACGGTTCTCATTGACATTGAACTCCGACAAGATTTAGAGGAGCTATCTGAAATTTGGGATAGAGAAATACCCATCGGCAATTCATATAATAATAAGTTTGTGTTTTTCAAGAATATCAATTCTGAAGTAATCAAACTATTGGATATAATCAACAAATCAGAAGAGCTTCGAAAGAAAATTGAAAGTAATTCAAATCTTAAGATTACATCATTTGATCAAGAAGCAGTTCTTAGGCTCATAGATGAAACAAAGTACAATCAGTTATTACAAAAAAGTGAAAAGGCCAACGTAATTATCACTACTGCCGTAAATTATCTTGATCAAACTGAATTTCATCCAATTAAGAGTGAACTGATTGATGCTATGAAACGACTAGATCCAAACGATTATTCAAAAGCTTTCATAAGGTTAGAGCCGTTAGACCAAAATCGAAAGCAGTATTTGAGTCATTTAAGTCTTAAGTCAGAGTTGGAACAACGTTTACCGAATTTGCTAAATTCAATTGCGCTGGGTGAATTTACCGAAACGGATTTGTCAAAATTGAAAGATTGCATTTTTTATAGACATGCGCAAGATGTTATAGGCAACCTCTTGGAAGTTGACAATGACAAGCATCTAATCCAAGGTTTATCGGAATTGGAAAAAAAGAAAAAGAAAACGATAGCATTACTTGCATCCAAAAAAGCATGGTACACTGTTATTGATGGTCTTCAGGATAACCGCTCTCTTCGGCAGCATCTGGATGCTTGGGTTATGGCTGTAAGAAAAATTGGTAAAACAGGGAAAGGGAAAAGATCCATCAAATTCAAAAGGATTTCTCAACAAGAAATGGAGTATTGTAAAGATTCCATTCCATGTTGGATTATGCCTTTGTATAAGGTTGCTGAGACGATTCGCCCTGAAAAAGGGATGTATGATTATGTGATTATTGATGAGGCTAGCCAATTGGGACCAGATGCCATATTCTTACTTTATATCTCTAAAAACATTATAATTGTTGGAGACGACAAACAAACATCTCCCGAATATGTTGGTGTGGATGCAAACTCGATGATGCCTCATATTAATCGTTATTTGAAAGGGATTCCTTTTAAAGATTATTACGGAACTGAATTTAGTTTTTTTGACCATGCCAGGTTTTTCTGCACTGGTGTTACGGTTTTAAGAGAACATTTCAGGTGTATGCCTGAAATCATAGAGTTCTCAAATAAGAATTTCTATGCACCTGAGGGGAAAGGTTTATATCCACTGAAACAATATTCAGAAAACAGACTCACTCCACTGGAAACTGTTTTCTGTCCCAATGGCTATATAAACGGTACGGGTTCAGCAATAATTAATGAACCTGAAGCAAACAAGATTGTTGATACAATAGCTGGCCTGATACAGGATAAAAGATACAAGAATAAAACCTTTGGTGTAATATCGTTGCAAGGAAATCGACAATCAAGTATCATTGAAAACAACCTGATCAAACGAATTGGTGAGAAAGAATATCATAACCGAAAAATTATTTGTGGGAACTCAGCATCATTTCAGGGAGATGAAAGAGATATTATCTTCCTGAGTCTGGTGACTGCTCAAAATCACAATCGTTCAGCATTGGTGAAGCCCGAAGATGCAAGGAGGTTTAATGTGGCCGTAAGCAGAGCTAAAGAACAGATTTGGTTATTTCATTCAGTACAGATTGAGGATTTGAGCAACAAAGATGATCTCCGATACAAATTACTTGATCATTTCAAGCATTACAATACTAAGCAGTTGGTTTTGAGTTCTCCAATTGAAAGAGGAATGGGTACACAACCTGAACCTTTTGATAGCTGGTTCGAGGTGGATGTATATAATGACATTGTTAGTAATGGACTAAGTGTAATACCTCAATATCGGGTTGCTCAAGGTAGATATATTATCGATTTGGTAGCTCTTTTTGGTGATGGGACAAAAATCGCTATCGAATGCGACGGAGACAAATGGCATGGAGCAGAGCAATATCAAAAAGATTTGATGAGACAAAAAGTGCTCGAACGTTGTGGTTGGCAATTCTTTAGAGTTAAAGGCTTTGAGTATTATACAAACAGAATCAAAGCTTTGGATGGTTTATGGAAAATGATTCCTAGTAAAGCATCTGTAACGTTTCCTCATACTCAAATTGAAAAGCCAGAGGAATACCCACAAATTGAACTTGACATTCCTGATAAATCGGCATTGGGAAATTTGTCAAACACCATTTCTCATTCCTCTTTAGAAGATGCGTCTTTTTTTGATCCAAGTCAAAAGGCCAGTTTATACCCTATTGATAATCAAACTGGAAATGAAATAATAAGGTATTTCAATTTATACAACAATGGCACATACATAATGACAGATACCAAGTCATTTGATGCAGATTATGTACTCCCGATTTATTCAAATCATAGGAATGGCTTTTTGCTTCAATGCTACAATTCTGGTCATATAAATAAAGTCTTTATATCTTATTTGCTTTCTAGGAAAATCGACAAAGAATATATGAATGGCTACAATAAGGAAGATGAACTATGTAGCCTGAAAATTATTGAAGCAGATAAGATTATCGGGATATATTTTAATGAAGGTGGCAAAAGTATGTTCAAAGCACATTTGACAGAAAATATATCAAGCAGAGAACTACTTCATCTTCAAGGTTTCAAAGTCATGTACAGAGACTTTAAAAATATTGAATATAAGATATTACCATTGGAAATTGCTGAGGGCATTAAACGTCTTATTTTTCAAAGTTTTAGTGCTAGCGGGAAACCCATTAATAATAGCTACTATGATAAAGAATGGTCAATTATAAAAAAGTTTAGCAATCCAGAACCTCAGTTAAATAAAGTACCTGAGGCACAAAGACCCTCAAGAACATTATTTGATGATGAGGTAATAGTTGATGACCCGCCTAAAGTTCATATTAAATATAGAGATGAATTTCCCGAGGTCGATTTTGAGAATCCAAAACGTGAAGAACATTCACTTTTTAAGAATATTGGATTGTTCAGCACCGTTAGAATCAAATTCATTAACACAAACAAAGAGGTCACCCTACAATTGGTAAAATATAAGTTTGAATCACATGAGTATTCTAATGGAATCCAAAGAGTCAACATTGATTCAACCTTGGGTATATCACTGATTGGTAAAACAGTAGGCGATGTTGTTAAGATCATTAATAGCGAAAATCTAATTGAAGTGATGGAGGTAATTGAGGGATAATGCTAATGTGGTATCCATTAGATTCAGGTTGTCTGGAGATAAAAATACTTTACAAATGGAATAACAAATCTTAATCTCAATATCATGGAATCAACATCTAACACCATTAAATGTCCTAACTGCGGTCACGACATAGACATTAACAATGTCTTGATTAAAAGATTCGAAGAAGAATTCAGCCAAAAACTAGCTGCTCAAAAAGTAGAGCAGGAAGTCAAACTGAACGCAGAGCTAAGTAGCATAGAAGAGCAAAAAGAAGCTCTTAAGAAGCAGATGGTTGATCAGAACAAAACGGTAGAAGAGCTTGTGAATGCTGAGGTCTCAGTTCAAAAAAAGAGCTTAGAAGTTGAACTTAAGAATAAGATCAAGGAAGAACAATCGGAAAGCATGCGCGTGCTTCAGGAAGAGCTTAATGAGAAATCGGAACAGGTAAAAGATCTCAACAAGCTCAAAGCTGAAAAAGCAATCCTCGAGCGCGAGAAAAACGAGCTACAGACCAAAATAGAAGCTGAAACTGCCATTGAGTTGACAAAAAAAATCCAGGAAGAAAAAGATAAGCTAAAAGAAACGCTTAAAAGTGAATCAGACCGGATACGCAAGGAAGAGGTGGATCGTCAGGAATTTAAAATTTTGGAACTTAATACCAAGCTCGAAGCTCAGGTGAAGCTTACGGAAGAAATGCGACGCAAGCAAGAACAAGGCTCCATGCAGTTGCAAGGAGAAGTGCAGGAGCTCGCAATTGAAGAGTGGCTCCGTATACAATTTCCACTCGACACTGTCGATGAAGTTAAAAAAGGGGCATTGGGGGCAGACTGTGTACAAACTGTACATACACGCACACATCAGAATTGTGGTAAAATCTGTTATGAAAGCAAACGGACGAAAGGTTTTAACGAGGAGTGGATTATAAAGTTGAAAAAAGACACCTTAAGTGCAGGTGCTGTCATTGGGGTTTTGGTTACACAGGTGTATCCGAGGAATGTGGAAAGAATGAGCCTGGTTGATGGGGTTTGGGTTTGTACATTTGAAGAATTCAAAGGATTGTGTGCCGTTTTACGAGAGGGATTGATTCAGGTAAGCATGTCTATTATCGCCCAGGAAAATAAAGGTGATAAAATGGTGATGCTTTATAGTTACCTCACCGGGAACGATTTCCGTGCACAAGTAGAAGCTATTGTATCGGGTTTCACTTTTTTGCAGGAAGGGCTTCAATCAGAAAAAAAGGCCATGACTAGAATCTGGGCTGAACGCCAGAAACAAATTGATAGGGTAATTGAAAATACCATCAGTATGTACGGCTCGGTAAAAGGAATCGCAGGAGCCGCGGTACCTGAAATAAAACAATTGCAACTGGGTGAAAATGGTTGATTTACGATTTTTACAATCAAAATTATGTCAGTATTTAAAATACACGAAGGCAAAACTCTCGTTTCCCTCTGACGATGCAAGATCCTGCTGCCTTCGAATCAAATGTTTTCCCCCAGTATAAAAAGTCTTGATAGATCCTTGCTTGATTAGTTTTCTAATAGTGCTGTCACATATTTGATTGATATTATGACACTTATTATTAATGGAGCATCTAGTGATTTATATTTGCCAATTGGTCAGAAAATGGACCTAAGCAAATTAAAGGTATTGCCTTCCTACCGTAAGTTCGAGGAGTCAATTCGTAACTCTTTGCGTAAGTTAAACCTTGTATAACCCCACTCGGTCGCAGGCGGAAGAGGGGTGAATACTGAGTTTCATTGGAGGAGGGCGCCCGAGGTGGTGTGGGCCCGGCAAAACAAAATATTGAAGGCTCAAAGAGACAAAATTTTTGTGCCAGGGGCGCGCCGCCGACCAGTCCCGATCGACTGAAACTCAGTCTTCACCCCTCGCAGCCGGAGAACGTCAAGAGTATAGCAAGAAAAAAAGCGACAAAAACGGAATAGACCGTGGTTTCGCACTTGTGTTGTGAATGAAATCAGTTCTTGAAGTGTCGCTTATCGGTTAAAATCAGCACGAAAAGTAAACTATCCTGAAATTGGGTTCGACTTAGGTGCCATGGTGTCCGTCTGCGACACGCTTGGTTGCAATTTTAACAGTATTTCGATTTACGTGAATGGAAAAAAGTTGAATAAAGTCCTATAATCTATAAAAATACTATAGAAGAAGGATCTAAAACAAACTAAAATCAAAATCTAAAACAAAAAAACACTGAAATTATTTGTTGAAACAAATACTAAAATCTACTTTTGTAGTTGAATGTGTACCTTTATCATATAGTATGAATATAGAAAAAAGAACTAAATTAAACCAATTGCTGCAATATAGGCCATCTGGAGGACTGTTTTTTTCTTCATGGTTGATAAAAAATGGCTATTCAGACCAATTAATGCAGCAATACCGAAAGTCAGGCTGGTTCTCTTTACTATCGAAAGGAGTTATGTATAGGACAGGAGATAAACTAACTTCTTTTGCAGCCCTATCCAGTTACAATAGTCAACTGGATAATCAATTTTATGTGGGCGCGCATTCTGCCTTGGAGCTATCCGGATTCAACCATTATGTTCCGATGGGAAAGCCTGTTTTGATGATCGGGCATCCAAAAGAGGATAAAGTCCCGAATTGGATGAAAAATCCAGATTTTGAATATGAACTGAAATTTTTCTCGACAAAAAATTTCAAAACTCCCCAATTAGCGCAATTCAATAAAGGCGATTATCAAGTATTGGCTTCTGTCCCGGAACAAGCTTTTCTTGAATGCCTGCTATTGGCTCCTAATCAATATGCGTATATGGACCTATTCTACATCATGGAGCAATTCACCACCTTTAGGCCAGAGGTGGTACAGGAACTCCTGGAAAATACCGATAACATAAAAGTAAAACGCTTATTCTTATACATGGCCCAAAAAGCCGGTCATGAATGGTTTGGCAAATTAGACAGGAGTAAAATACAGTTAGGGACAGGAAAACAACAGCTTTCAGCTAAAGGGGTTTATCTCTCTGATTACATGATAACTATACCAAAAGAATTGTACGAATATGAATGAATCCTATAAAAAACAAGTGGCTCTCCTCATCCGCATCATGCCATTGGTCTATAAAATCAAGGATTTTGCAGTTCATGGAGGTACAGCTATTAATTTGTTTGTAAAAAATATGCCTCGGTATTCAGTCGATATCGACCTTACTTACCTTCCGGTCAAAAACAGAGAAGAGAGCTTTCAAGAAATCAACAATCATTTACTTAGCTTGAAACAACAGATTGAAAAGACTATTCCGGGTATTCGGGTGGTTCATAAACCGTTAATCTTAAAGCTATTGTGTACTTCAGATGATGCAATGGTAAAAATTGAGGTAAATGGAATCAAAAGAGGTATCATAGGTGCAGTGGAAGACCTGGCACTTTGTGAAGAAGCCCAAAAGGAATTTTTGATGGGATGTATGGCGAGAATAGTTCCTCTTTCATTATTGTATGGCGGTAAAATTGCAGCGGCATTAGGTCGTCAACACCCGCGCGATCTTTTTGATTGTAAGTACATGGTAATTGAATCTTTTAATGACGTAAAAAATGGTTTCATGTTTTATCTGCTGGGAAGTGACAAACCGCTTATTGAATCTTTGCACCCGAATCCTGTAGATCAGAAACAAGCTCTTGAAAATCAATTTCAGGGAATGTCTGATGTGCCATTCGATTATGCTGATTTCGAAGCAACTCGGAAGGATTTAATTGAAAAAGTGAATCATAACCTCACCAATACTGATAAGGAATTTCTTCTCACTTTCGAAAGTGGAAGCCCAGATTGGACAAAATGTTGTGCGGGTGACTTAAGCGGTTTCCCTTCCATACAGTGGAAGCTGAAAAATATCCGAACACTGAAGGAAGCAAACACTTCAAAATATGAAGAGGGGCTTGAAAAGTTGAGACGTTTTTTTTAAAATAGAAATCGAGTTTAATTAATGTTACTATCTCCAACCCCACTCGGTCGCAGGCGGATGAGGGGTGAAGACTGAGTTTCATTGGAGGAGGGCGCCCGAGGTGGTGTGGGCCCGGCAAAACAAAATATTGAAGGCTCGAAGAGACAAGATTTTTGTGCCGGGGGCGCGCCGCCGACCAGTCCCGATCGACTGAAACTCAGTCTTCACCCCTCGCAGCCG
>Ga0209429_10000491_pt1 | contig 26284 bp, 55 predicted proteins | sample BarGraNGADG00212_3_FD_184493 | JGI IMG/M metagenome (GOLD analysis project Ga0209429, IMG submission 184493) | Arctic peat soil microbial communities from Barrow, Alaska - Barrow Graham LP Ref core NGADG0004-212 (SPAdes) (version 2) | ecosystem: Environmental > Terrestrial > Soil > Wetlands >...
CCGAACCCGTTGGTTTCACTGGCGGCGGCGCTGATTGTGTCGGGCACAATCCGTATCACGCTCCCAGTGATCCCAACACCGTTCACCGAGGCGCAGGTTGTTGTTACAGAAACCCATGACGCAGGTGTGACGTGGAACGCGAAGCACACGTTTACCATGTCGGCACTGTCAGCGTCGACGACGACCACATGGGATGATACGTCGGCTACGACGAGTGGAACAGTGCAGTACCGTGCGGTCGTGCAGACCACGAGTGGCACGCAGGGCACCCTCTCCTCGACCTATGCGATGTCGAACACGTTGGTGTTGAACACACCCCCGAACGCACCCACCGGGCTCACACCATCGGGCGCCGTTGATGCTTCACGGGTGATCCGACTCGGCTTTACGCACAACCCATCCTCCGATGGTGCTACGCAGTCGTCACGGAAGATCCAATACTCGACCAATGGTGGATCGACGTGGACGAGCATTGTGGCGGGCAACTCGACGCTCCCGTACTACGACTGGACGCCCACACTTGGGTCGTTCACTGCGGGTCAGACGATCACATATCAGGTGGCGACCGCTGGAAGCCAACCGGGCACGTATGGGGCATGGTCGGCATCGCAAACGGTCACCCTGTACGGGAGTCTTGCGGTAACACTCACCGCCAACCACCCACCCACAACACACCCAGGCGGACCACTCTCCGTCGCATGGACGTCATCAGCAACGTGGGGCACCGCCACGCAAGCCAGTTACCAGGTGACAATGACGGACCAGGGAACCGGTCAGGTCGTGTACGACACGGGTGTGGTTGCGGGCACGATCGGAACACTGGACATTCCCTCATCCGTGCAACTCAACGCTCACACGTACAGTGTCGCGGTCGCACTGTTGGACAACCACCAAATCGTGTCCGCTCCCACAGCCCGTTCAGTCACCACCAGTTACCTTGCCCCCGGACCAGTCGATGTCACATGGTTCTATGACGACCAGTCGGGGAAACTTTCGTTCTACCCAGTGTTCTCCGCGGAGACCTCATCTGCGCTTGATGACACGGTGAGGTGGACGCTGGAACGGTCGCTTGATGGTGACACGTGGACTGATGTTGACGAGGTCACAGGTGAGTTCCCCATCACTGACAGCACCGCACGTGTCGGCGCCGAGTCCTCGTACCGCACAACGGGTTTCACGGCACTTGATGTTGCAGGCGAGCAAACCGTGTTCATAGTGCCCGCGGCCGACGTGGTGTCACAGTGGGGTTGGTTGAACTTTGGTGCCGCATACCAGTCGTATGTGCGTTTTGGGTGGGCACAAACGGTGGACATTTCGACAGGTCGAGCTTCGGATGCTTTCGAGGTGGAGAGCAACGACCCTGACAACTATCCGGTGGGCGTGTTTGGTCCGTCGTTGAGTGAGAAGTATTCCGTGTCCGGGAGACTCCTCTCGGGTGCGGGGATTGATGCGTCGCTTGCATCTGCGAGTGGTGCCGACATGATGGTCCTGTCGAAGACCGCTGACGTGTGCGTGTTCCGTGACGCGGGTGGCACATGGATCACCGCACGAGTGACGGACATGAAAGTGTCCCCAGTGCCGGCAAGGGTTGGGCCTGATGAGGCTGGGGTGTCGTTCACGATTGAGCGCATCGCATCATGACACCCATCCCCACTAAGAGGCGTGTCCATTCTTGGCGGTACGAAGTGTGGGACCGCAATGGGTACACCGGTCTCAAACTGGCAGGAGTCCAAGGCGGAACCTTGGGATGGCAGAAGAACCAAGCCATCAAGGGCCAAGGGTCACTGAACGTCATCCAGAACGACAACGGGCCACTTCTCAACGTGTTCATCAAACCGGTGCTCACCATCGACGGTTGGGGTGACCAGTCTTACGGTCTGTGGATTCCGTCATTCCCGACACGGTCATTCATCTCATCCTCATGGTCGGGCACCGTGGCGCTTGTGAGCCTCGAGGCTCTTCTGACGTACACGTCCGCTGCGTCCGTGCTGAACACGGGCAACGACATCACCGTGCTCGTCCCGGTGGGTACTGTCATCACCGACTGGATTGGCGCCGCGCTGACGAAGGCTGGGATCGGCAACTTTGCGATCCATGCGTCCACGAAGACAGAGAACGCACCCCAGGCGTACACGAACGGTGAGACACTCCTCCAAGTCATCAACGCCGAACTTGATCGCATCAGTTACTCATCGCTGTACTCCGACATGGACGGCACGCTCAGGGCCGACCCTTACGTTCTTCCCAGTGGCCGCCCGGAATCGTTCTCCGACTTGCGACCATTCGATGTGAACGGCAACCCGATCTTCTCGACCGCTTTCGAGTTCACCGACAACGCACCCAACGTCCCCAACAGGGTGCGCGCCGTGGGGAAGCCCGTGGGGTGGTTGGCCGGCCAAACAGCGGTGGCGATCAACAACGACCCGACTTCCCCGTACTCCGTGGCAAACCGCGGTTACGTCGTCGAAAAGGTTTACACCGATGTCAACGCCCTCTCCCAGACGGAAACGCAGTCGTATGCGAACCAGCAACTCCTCAACCTGTCAAAAGATGGACGCCAGGCGAAGGTCACATTCCTGCACCTCCCCGGTGCGACAATCAACAATGTGGTGTACTTCAACGCGACCCGTGCTGGTGCCCCAATGTTCGCCACCATGGACTCCCTCGACGTGGACTTGTCCCCGTTGGGTTCGTCGAGTGCGACGTTGACGGCGATCACTGCCGTTCAGGAGGCCACGACCGTATGATCGCGTACCGGATTGTTGCCGTCCCCGAACGTGAAGAGCAAGCTCGCGCACTCGCACGCAAAGTTGGTGGGCTAGTGATTCTTGATGTCAACCATGACGGTGCGTTCCCCAACCACGTGCGCGCCCTCGCATCAGCAGACAACGCCACCCACGTGGTCGTGCTCGAGGATGACGCGATCCTGTGCGGCGACTTCACCGATCACGTCAAGGCACTCATCGCCGAACGCCCCACCCACCTGTTGGGCCTCTACGTTGGTCGCATGTTCCCCAAGCGCCCGCAGCCCATGATCGGTGAACTCGTGTCGTCGGAGCCGCGCTGGTTGGATCACCCGCAAATCACTGATCGGCTTCGGTGGGGTGTCGGGTATGTGATGCCCGTCAAGGACATTCCTGCCGTTCTCGCGGCACTTGAGGCTGGGGTGCAACACCCGTGGATCGACACGGATGGACGACTAGGTCGGTGGCACGCCGAACGCGGGTTGCTTTCCTACCCGTACCCTTCCCCTGTTGACCACGACGACAATCTGCCGTCGACCACAAGCCAGCACGAGACTGGTCGCGTAGCATGGGAACACTGCCAGAAAGGCGCGGCATGAACCTCCCTTCCCAGAACCAGATCCCCGAAGCGTCGACTGCGGCTTTCGAGGATTGCACGGTCACCGCTGTGTCTCCGCTGCGTATCAAGCGCGACGCGGACACGTCAGAGTTGGCGTTCACCCCTGACACGCTCGTCAACACGGCGTTCTTGACGATCGGGGACCGGGTGCGGGTGGACATCAGCCGGAACCCCATGCTTATCATCGGCCGCGCTGATGGCCTGGCGGGCGTCGACACCATAGTTGCGCGCGACGCCGCGATCCTTGTCGCCACGCGCGGCCAAATCCCATCGTCTGTCGCGATTGGTTCTGGTTCAGCATCAGTCGCGGCGGACGGTACGGTCACCTTCACGGCTGCTTCAAGCGTCTCCCTGAACGGAGTCTTCAACGGGCTTGGTATGGATGCGTATGAAGTCACCTTTGACCTCGTCACGGCATCGGTGTCAGGTATCAACGTGCGCCTCCGACTTGCAGGGACCGACGCCGCTACCGCCTACGACTCTGGGCGATTCACCGTCGTGAATACCACTAGTGCGGGCGTTCAAAGCCTCGGCGGAACTAGTTGGGTTGGTGCCGGTGGACTTGGTGGTGCCGGATGGAGGGAGGCGGGGAAGATCGAAGTGTTTGGGCCTGCACTGGTGGCGGCCACTCAAGCCATCATCGAAAACAGTCTCACCCCGAACCCAATGACGACCGGTGCAGGATGGTATAAGGGTGTTCTTCTCCATCAGACTGCCGCCGCCTATGATGGGATTTCCTTCCTTTGTGGTACCGGCGTGTTTACGGGAAAGGCCAAGGTGAGGAAGCTGTGAGCATCGCCGACATCACACCTGATGATTCACTCGTACCCATATTTCTCGACAGCACTCCGCGGATTCCCCTGGATGACCCACTGGCGCTCCCAGAGCTAACCGCAGAGGAGGTCGCCTTGCAGAAAGATCGCGCAACGGCAAAAGCCAAGTTGAATACCGCGCTCAAGGGAGCACTCACACAGGCGCAGATGGACTTGCTGTTCGGCCCGAACGGTGACCCAATCCCGCCTGCACCCTAGACGCCCTGTACGCTGAGCGGTAGAGGGCTTCATACCAGGAGGACACATGACCACCACAGGAAACACCGCCGATCCGATCCCCCCAGGCATCATGTTGCCGGACCCGTCTGCCGCACCTGCTGACGTGGCCCCAGTCGTAGAGGTCACGTACCCATGAGCGCCCAGGATGCTTTGCGCAAAGCGGCCGGCGAGATCGGCTACTACGCCCCTTCCGACCCACTGCCGGGTTCCAAGTACGGTCGTTGGGAAGCCGAAAGGCTGAACGAGCCGTGGCTCGCGGGACCAAGCGTAAAGATCTGGTGGTGTGTCATCTTCGTGTCGTGGGTCCTCGACGGTCTCGCCACCGCGCCTGGACTCCCCGGTTACAACACCGACCGCCTTCGTAGCCTCGCCCGCGACAACACCCTCCCCAACATGCGCGACGCGCGACCCGGTGACCTCGTCATCTTCGACTGGGACAAGACCACCGCGGCGACCAACCACATCGGGCTCGTGGAAATCAACGCAGGCGGCTACTTGCAAACCATTGAGGGCAACACTTCTGGCTCTGATGCCGGGCGACAGTCCAACGGCAACGGTGTGTGGCGTCGCACAAGGAGCTGGGATGCAGTGGTCGCAGTCATCCGCCCAACATGGCTTGACGGCACCACACCCGATGCTGTGCCCGTCTCCAACCCCGTCGTGATCGCACACGTGCCAGCACCCGTCCTCGATGTCCTCGTTACCCCCGGAATCCCCGCACCCCCGTTCCCACTCCCATCCGGGTCCTACTTCGGTTGGCTGTCCGGGCCGATAGCGTCAGTCTCCGGCTACTACAGTCACCGTGCAGACCTTCGACGTTGGCAACAGCGCATGAAGGACCGTGGGTGGACGATCAACCCGGACGGCTACTACGGCTCCCAGACCGCTGGGGTTGTCCGCGCCTTCCAGGTTGAAAAGGGCCTGGGCGTTGACAGCCTCGTTGGACCTGAGACCTGGGCCGCGGCCTGGACCGCACCGGTAACCCGCTGATGAACGGGGAAACGCAGGCCCCGGTGAGTGACCCGACACGGCGCACCATGGAAACCCTGCACCGTGAGATCACCTCCATGCAGGAATGGGCCGAACTCCAACTCAAAAGCGCCGAAACCATCAACGAAGCCCGCCACGCCGCCCAACGCCGCGAGGACGAGATCCGTGAGGCTCACCGTCTCGAGTTGAAGGCTGATAATCAGCGCACCGTTGAAACCGCAATGGTCGCCGCCGAGAAAGCAGTGCAAGCCGCACTGGCGGCGGCAGAGAAGGCCCGCGACCAGCAAACCATCGCCTCACAACTCGCCACCGAGAAGGCCGAGAAGGCATCCAAGGAGCAGTTGCAACAACAGGGCGAAACGTTCTCCACCGCCATCTCGAGCCTCAACGGTGGGTTGTCCGACGTGAAGACCCTGATGGGTGAACTCCGCGCCGAAAAGAAAGGCTCCGGCGACGCCACCACAGAACGCCGGGCGGTCAACGCCCAGACCCTCACACTCGTCGGCATCCTCGCCGTGATACTCGGCGCCGTCCTCTCCCACCTCCCCATGTTCGGGGCCTAACTCAACTCAAGGAGACACCATGAACGTCCTGACCAAAATCCCCGCCAAATACCGCCAACTCATCTACGGCATCGGCTCCCTCGCACTCACCGTGTACGGCATCTGGGAAGCATCCAACCACGAGTGGCGCACATTCGTCATCTCCCTCGTCACAGCCATCGTCGGCATCATGGCAGCAGGCAACGTCGACACAACCGGCAACTCCGTGACCGTCGCAACCAACCCCACGACAGGCGCTACCATTGCACACGTCGTCACCCCCGACACCGAAGCACACTTCCAGCTCTAACCGTCTGGTGGCCCCTCCACCGCCAGATCGCGCGACTACGCGCACAGGAACCCTCGCACTGGACTGGTCCCCAGTGCGAGGGTTCCTTGTTGGCTACGGGGAGATCTTGGCGTTGAGCCATTCCACGAACTGTGGCAGATGCAACATGTCCACGATCGCGGCATACAGGGAGAACACCGTACCGTGAAGCCATGCGAATGCAGCGGCCGTCGAGCCCTTCGCCGCATCGGCCATGTAGAAGAACGCGGAGACGTCACGATACGGTCTCATCGCTGACCCCCCACCTTGTGAGCATCCAAATCGGCTTAGACCCGGTTGCGTCGCGGAACATCTGGTCAAAGCACTCGGGACAACAGATGCCTTCACGTCCGGTCCTCGACGCCCACTCACTCGTGGCAGTTAACCAGTCGTCACGTGATGCGGCACACCACGACATGTTGCGGCGTCCACACTGGTGGCAGTAGTCCTCTGGGTGCATGTCGGGCCACCCCGCGTCGCGTTGCGCCATGATGAACTCCGGCGTGCGCACATCAAGCGCCGCCAGGATCGCGTCAGCGTAACGTCCCAACAGTGCCGCACACCCGTTGTCACACTGGTCAACATCGCCCGGCTCATGACCACAATCACCAACCTGGGCACCACACTCATCCAACGCACGAATAATCGCGGCCCTGGGGTCGGTGCTCATCCCTCACCCCGCAGATCGACTGCGCGGGCACGGAGCCAGTCGGCTTCGCCGTAGTATCCAAGGTCAGTCATCTCGTCGCCACTTCGTGGGCCATCCATAGCGTCCGCTGCTGCTTCCAACATCCTGGCATCACGCTCCCCCAGCCACACACTCAACGCATCCGGGTCCGACGACGTTGCCAGTCGAGCAACCCATGCGTTCAAGGCCACCTTCTCCAAGTCGTTCATGCTTCCTCCAATAGTGTCATGACACGAACGTACACCCTTGCGCCGAGTGGCGCAAGAGGAACTTCTAGCCAACTCCCAGTTGCGCTCGGACTAGAAGTTGAGGGGATTTGTGCTCAAAACGCCGACCGATTATTTATATAACCGCCGATAGGCGTATAGTGAGACCATGACAACACCTGAACTCACCGACCGACTCTCTCTAGAGCACATGGACTGGCTGCGTCGGCAACATGACCGAGCGCCGAATACCATCGCCTCGAGGCTTCGTGTGCTTAGGTCGCTCGGCAACGCCGGAACCGCAACCCGTGAAGAGATCGCCCAATGGTGGGAGTCGCGCACGGGCCTTGCCGCTGGCACGCGCATCGTTGACCTCTCGCATCTCAGGGAGTTCTACAAGTGGTGCGAACTCTTTGAGTTCCGCATGGATGATCCGAGCATCCGACTACGACCGCCGCCCCTCGAGAACGTCGAATACGGTGAAGGCAAGGTGAGCAACGAGCAGATCGTGGACCTTGCGGAACGGCTCCCTCCCGACCTCCGCCGCGCCGTCTATCTCGGAGCGGGTGCAGGACTGCGTGTCTCAGAGTCCGCGGCTCTCGACTGGGCTGAGGTCAACTCATCTACCGACATGATTCGCGTTGTGAGATCCAAGGGCAACAAGACGCGAATGGTGCCAGTCTCTCCGGATCTCATACGCCTCGTTGGCGAGGGCGTCGATGCTCACGTCGGGAACGTCGTATCGGGAGGAGGTGAGGTCTACTCTGCCCCGCAGTTGCAACGCCGCCTCAACAGGGCAATGCGCGCGAACGGAGTCGAGTTCACCACTCACGATCTAAGACACCGCTTCGGCATCACTGCATACCGATCCTGCCAAGACCTCCTCGCGGTCGGCGAGATGATGGGGCACAGTAGCGTGAACACCACCAAGCTATATGCGTCGGCCGACTCAGAAGTGAAGCGCAAGATCGCCGTGGCGGTGATGTGGTGACCTCTCCCGTCACGCAGCGTTTCGAGGCCGCTGACCACTACCTCTACCGAGCGTTCGCCGCAGACGGGCAACTGCTCTACGTTGGGCGGTCACTGAACGTCGAGAGCAGATTCTCAACCCACCGGAACTCATCTCCGTGGCATCCGAACATGACGCACCACACAGTCGAAGGCCCTTACTCCTACGCCGACATTCAGCGGGTGGAGCGCGAGGCCGTTCGCCAAGAAGACCCCCTGTGGAACGTAGACGGCTCCCGTCGCTCCCGAATCAAGCACGCGCAGCAACTGGTTGAGAATGCCCTCGATGTTGAGGGTGTGAGGCTCGGCTGGAACATCATTGACATGTCTGAGATCCGCGGCCCGGCATGGCGGTTCACGGGTATCGGCCGCTTCGCTAACCTCGAGCCCAACTACGAGAACGTCGGCGCTGCTGAGTACCTCGCTGGCCTGGTCGTTGAGTCACCAGAAGAATGGATTCGCATGGCATTGCGTCAACTCGAGCGATCCGGCTGGGAGCCGTATCGTCGCCCCGATGTATTCACCATTACGAACGGTAGGAACGAATATGCCCGATATGCAGAGGTTCTGACATGAGCGTCCCGGAGAAGTGCGAGCGTGTTGGTGATTGGCTCGAGATCGCACCGTGGCGCACTCGCGCGGTGTCGCTGTTGCTCGTATGCGGATACCAGAAGCCGCGGCAGGCTGACACGATTTCGGGCAAGCGGGACCTGATCGACCAGCCGGGAACGACGATGTTCGTTCTCTGGACTGGTGCCTATCACACGGAGGCGCGCGTGATTCTCGACGCGGATCGTGAGCGGGTCCGTGATGCGCTCGAGTGAGTTGGTACATGGGTGCGCTGGCGACCGACACCGCATCGCTCTTCGGGATGCGACCCAAGACAAGGAGAGATCATGACCGCACCAAAGAGGTTCCGTAAGAAGCCCGTCGTCATCGAAGCGATGGAGTTTGTCAAGGGTGGCAGTCCGGGCATCGGGTATGAGATCGCAGCGTGGTGTGGCGGGCGCTTCAACACAGACATCAGCCCGCGCGATCACTCCGACGTGTACTACTCGATCAGCATTCCGACGCTTGAGGGCGTCACGGTTGCCAGCGAGGGCGACTTCGTCATCCGTGGCATCAAGGGCGAGTTCTATGCCTGCAAGCCGGACATCTTTGCGGCTACCTACGAGGATGCCTGACCCACCTCTTGCCACCGCACCCCCCGCAGTGCTAACGTCATGACACTACTAGCGTTGGAGGATTGTAATGGAGGAACGCTTCTGGTCTAAGGTCTCGCCCACGGGATTCTGTTGGGAATGGACGGGCGCTAGGTCTTCTGGGTATGGGGTCTTTTGGGACGGCAAACGAACTCAACGCGCTCACCGAGTCGCATACGAGTTGCTCGTTGGTCCGATCCCCGAGGGCCTGCAACTCGATCACCTGTGCCGAAACCGCGCATGCGTCAACCCCGACCACCTCGAGCCCGTGACCAATGCGGAGAACGCTCGCCGTGGGCAGACTGGCGCTATTGCTGCCGCAAGAAACCTTGCGAAAACCCACTGCAAGTCGGGCCACCCATTCGACGAGGCCAACACTCGCATCACGAAAGTGGGCGGTCGGGCTTGCAGAGAATGTGGACGTAGGTGGGATCGAAACGGAACCCGCCATGTAGAGAAACCAGGAACCATGAACCCGTACATCAAGTGCCCCGTCTGCGACAAGTCCTTTCGGAGCAAGAGCCTTCTCGAGCACGAACAGACCACCCACCCTGACTTCCGCGCAGAGTGGGTCACCTCATGACCGCCGCCCGTGTTGACCACGCGGGGGAGGGAGAGTACACGCCGACGATGGAGGTTGTGCGGACCTATTACTCGGCAGACTTTCCAATGAGCGCCGACCTTGGTAATGCCCGTGTACTCCGAAGTCCCGCCGAGTTCGACCGCGCCATGGCCGCTCACGACGCCTCCTTGCGTGCCACCATCGCCGCAGAGACTCGGAATGAGATTGCGGGGAAGATTGACGCGATTGCCGCCAAGTTCCGCGCCACCGTAGACGAGTGGCACCGCATCGTCATGGCGGGTGAGCCACACGATTTCAGCAGAGACGACATTCTTCGCTATAACGCCTACGCAACGTCGTGGGAATCTGCCGCTCGTCATGCTGCCGCCGCCGCCCTCGGGATCGACACCCCGTGACGGGTAGGCCGCGGCTGCTTGATACGTATTGTTGTGAGGGCGGGGCGTCGATGGGGTACTCGCGCGCGGGGTTTGACGTGTATGGCGTTGACCTGTTTCGCCACCGTGATGATAAGGGCAAGCTCGTCGGTTACCGGCGCCAGCGCTACCCGTTTCCCGCGATTCAGGGTGACGTGATTGACGTGCTTGATCGGTTGCTGGCCGGCGAGAGTGTTGAGTTCGACAACGGTGAAGTGCTCGCGCTTGCGGACTTCGCTGCGATCGCCGCATCACCCCCGTGCCAGGCGTATTCGATCACGAAGAACGCGCACAACAGTAGTCACCCCGAGTTGGTGGAGCCGACACGTGAACGTCTGATCGCAACCAAGCTCCCCTACGTTATCGAGAACGTCGTTGGGGCACCCCTACGCAACCCGCTGATGCTTTGTGGCACGCACTTCCACATGAGGGCGATTGACACGGACGGTTTACCGGTGTGGCTCAAGCGTCATCGCCTGTTCGAGTCGAACGTGATGCTGCTAGCCGCGGGGGAATGCGATCACCCAGACGACATGCTGTGTGCCGGTGTGTACGGGAATGGTGCGCCGTCGAGGGATGCCGCGAAGGCTCGCCATGGTGGATATACGCCACCGTCTCAGGCTGTCCGCAATGACCTCATGGGTATCGACTGGATGAGCCGCAATGGGCTGTCACAAAGCATTCCTCCGGTGTTCACGTCCTTCATTGGTGCCCAACTTTTGGATGCGCTGAACGACTTTCGCTCTACCCCTTGACGCGTCAAGACAGCGGGTGTAGGTTCGTGTCATGACATCAGCAACAACATCAACTCAAGGAGTGAAAGTGGACAAGCACAAAGACACCAACACCTGGATGCGTGGATTCAGGTGCAGAGCATCCATCTGGGATTTGTTCAAGGCCAACTGTGCAGAAACGGGGGAGTCGACGAGTTCGGTCCTTCGCGGGCTCATCACCAACTTCAACCAGCAGTGTGCCGAGGAGCGTGCAAAGTGACCGCCGGTCGCCAGTCAATTTCAACTGCAAAGGACTGGGGAACGCCGCTTAACATCGTCGCGTCTGTGCGCGAAGTCTTCGGCGGTTCCATTGGGCTCGACCCGTGCTCAAATGAATACTCAGTTGTGGGGGCCGATGTGGAGTACCTGCTTCCCGACCACGACGGACTCATTGAGTCTTGGAACTACCCGAGCATTTACGTCAATCCGCCGTATGGCAGCGACACTGCTCGCGGGACGAAGATCGCTCATTGGTTCGCTCGGATTGCGCAGGCGGCATTGTCCGGGTCGGACGTCATTGCTCTCGTGCCGGTGGCCACGAACACGGCTCACTGGAAGAACCATGTGTTTCCCTCCGCTTCTGCGGTGTGCTTCGCCTACCAGCCGCGTGTACGGTTTCTGATTCGCGGTGTTGAAGATCCCAAGGGAGCCCCCATGGCTTGCGCCGTCGTTTACTGGGGAAAAGATGTGGCGAAGTTCGCCGCGTCGTTCCGCAAGCATGGTGCAGTCGTACCGCTTCGCGATGTGTCTCTGCCGGATGCTCTTGTGACAACCCATGGAACTGGAGGTGCGAAGTGACTGCCCGTCGCGTAGCGCTGGTTGGACTCGCGTCCGTGGCCCTGCTTGCAGGGTGTGCGTCAACACCACCGATTCAGACGCTTGCGCCGGCGCCCGTTCACACGTTCACCCCGGCACCAGTGATCGCGACCCCACCACCTGTCGTCGCCCCAGCCCGCGTGTCGGATGACGCAGGCTACCTGTCGAACGAGAGGCGCGTGTACGACTTCACGGGCGTCACGGACGCCAAGCTTCTCGACGTGGGTTACACGGTGTGTGACACGCTCGATGCCGGGGTCACGGTCCCGAAGTTGCACACCATTCTCACCAACACCGCTGGCGCTGACCCGAAGATGGGTAACGCCGTCCTCGCCGGTGCGATCGTGTTCCTCTGCCCCGAATACCAGGCGGCCTTGAGCGCATACACGGGCAAGTCATGACCGCCGCAAATAACGCCGCGAAGACGATGATGGTCCTGGGCATTCTTTGCCTGTGGGCGTCGAGTGGTCGCCCCGGTCTGGGACTACTCGGCGCTGTGCTCATCATGTTGGTTGGCTTGGCCGCGTTGGCGGGCATTGTTCGAGTGGTCGGCGAGTGATGGCCCCGCATGAGGACCGTCGTGTCCTTGACCCCATGCAGGAGGCTCACGCACGTCGCATGGGTGACACGTGGATCGTCACGGCAGGACTCTCGACCATCATCGCTGACAGTCAAGAGCACGCATGGCGTATCGCTGTGGCCCACAACGAAATACGCGACCACCTCGCACAAGACCGGCGCCAGTCGTGACTATCGGACAGGCGCTTCTTGCCGCAATCAGCGCCACCATCACCCTCGCGTGCGTACTTCGAGCCCGCGACGACTGGGTGCAGAACGACAAGGATATGGCGGTATTCATGACCGGTTTAGCGGTCGGGTTCGCCGCCATCGCAACCTGGTTTCTAACCATCTGAACCACAAGCGTTGGAGGACGCGATGAAGAACGTAGTAGTAGTCAAGGTCCAGAACGAATCGGATGACTTCGGGCAAGTGATGACCGTCATCGTTCGCCGCTCATGGGCGATCTACGACAGCGAACCTGATCCGAACGACTACCCGCGCGACCTCGTGCAGGGGCTCGCCGACTGGGCAAACGGAGCCACCTCATGACCACCGAGGACTGGTCGCTGCCGAACGCGGTCGCTACGGACCCGACACCGCGCATTGTGAACCAGCGGGTACTCATTATGAACGCCGCGTTCCGATGCGCTCGCGAACATGATGGCAGAATCCATGCGTCGTGGATGAGAGACTACCTGGACATGGGTGCGCTTAACAAGGGCATGATCGGCAACGTGATGTCTCAGCTTTCGAATGCTGGAATCACCGAGCGCACGGGCGACTTCCTGCCGAGCGCGCAGATTGAAAACAGGAACAAAACCAAGGAGTTACCAGTCCGGCGCGTCACAGACTGGCACCGTTTCGTCAACGCTTTGATGGAGATGAAGTAATGAAGTACACGAGAGAGAGCCCATTCGAGTTCAAGGGCGTCAAGTATTACCTCCATGCGTATGGCGAGGCGTTGGTCGTCAACGAATGCAGCCGCGAGAGCATCACGGACTTGCGCGCCACCGATGCCAGCGCGATTCATGCGCTTGTCAAGGCCGAGAAGTCGCCGTGGCAACCGGTCGCGTTCGCTGATGTGAAGGTAGACGACGAAATCAAGTCCGTGTCAGATTGTGGCACCATGCGGCGTGGGGTTGTGTCGGGGCGACACGTAACGTTCGCCGAAGATGCTGACCGCAACTACATCGCCAAGGACACGTGGACCCTGTACCGTCGCACCCCACCATCCCCCGCCGTCCCCAACGTGGGCGACTACATCAGGGCGGTGCCGGTTGGCGGCGTTGTGGACATCTTCGAGGTGATCCAAGTGCTCAACATGCCCACCTGTTTCGCCATACGCGGCGGGCGGGAGTCTTACTTCATCAGCAAGCCAGACGCACCCGCTAACAACAAGACGCGCTGGGATCTCAGGTCATGGTCCCCCGCCAAGCGTCCGGCGCCTGAGCCGAAGACGTTCGCGCAGATGGACACCGACGAACGTCTCGCATGGTTGGAAGAGGCTCGCGTGTACATCGCCGGGACCAAGGACGGCGCGCGATGACCTCCCGCGACTACCTGACCGGACGGCTGGCACTGGCTGAGGGGGCGACTGAGGGCGAGTGGGATTTCGCCATCGCGCCCGCCGAGGGTAGCGACGAGACCAAGGCTGAGTACATGGCCGGTGCGTTGACGGAGGTCGGGCCGCTGTACACGCTCTGGGTTCCGGCCACTGCCGGTCAGTCGGGCGGATACCTCGTCCCGGCAATCACTGGCGATGGTCCGAACGCACGCAACAACGCAGCCTTCATCGCTGATGCCCGCACGTCGAACCCGGTCATGGCGGCGGCACTGATCGCGGTGCTGGATTTGCACACGATGGTGGAGTATGTGGGCGCCAACGCAACGGGTCCGGTGTGCGACGAGTGCTCGCCGCCGCCTGGTGATCGTTCGATCCCGTACCCCTGCCCAACCGTTCGCCTCATCACCGACGCACTAGGAGCCGACAAGTGACCATTCACGCTGACATGAGCGAACAGGGCTACCGGGCGCTTCCGGGCGTCTCGGGAACGCAGGTCAAGACGTTGCTCACCTCACCGGCAATGATCGGCGTGCCCGTCACCGTCACCGATGCGATGCGGCTAGGTACGGCGTTCCACGCGGCGCTGCTTGAGGACTGGCGCGGCGTGGCCGTCATTAGTGAGGTCACGAAGAACGCGGGCAAGTCGAACACAGAAACCATCGAGTGCCGCGCGTGGACGTTGACCGACGCGCAGCAACAACGCGACGCGGCGATAGCCGAAGGGCTCACGCCGATTCACCTGGGCGAGCAAGAGACCATCCTCGCCATGCTCGCCGCCGTGCGCTCCCACCCCGACGCAGGACCCATCTTCACCGCCAACGGGCAAGCCGAGGTGTCGCTCACTTGGGAAGTGGACGGCGTGCCGTGCAAGGGCCGCATCGACTGGCTCGCGGGACGCGTCTACGACGTGAAGAGCATCGGCGGCGTGAGTGGCGACTTCGAGGACGCCTGCCAGAAAGCCATCGGCGACTGGGGCACCCACGGACAACAGATGCACTATGCGTCCGGCGTCCTAGCGAACAACCTAATCGCCAAGGGAAGCCCCGTGCTTGTGTACGTCGAGCGCGACTTTCCCTACAGGGTCGCCGTCATTGAGCTCTCAGATTTCGACGCTCAACAGGGTCTCGAGATGTGCCGTGAGGCGTACCGCCGTTGGGCGGACTGCACCGCGGCCGGGGTTTGGCCCACGGGCTCGCCAGAAGGTGTACGCAAGTCGCGCATCCCACAATGGTCCGCCCGCATGTGGGACAGGCGTGTCAACGGAGAAACACCAGACGCGAGCGAAACCATCGCCGCGCTCGAAGAAATCATTGGAGAATGAGCATGACCACTCCCGGCCGTTCCGCTATCGCCTTCTGGGCACGCACCGAGAAGCGCGAAGGCTGCACCGTGTGGATCGGCGGTCGCAATGGCAACGGATACGGCCGGTTGTGGGCGAACGGAAAGATGGTCTACGCGCATCGGCGAGCGTGGGAGATCACCCATGGGCCAGTCCCGGATGGAATGGTGGTTGACCACACGTGCTTCAACCGAGTGTGTGTAGAACCAAAGCACCTTCGGCTCGCTACGTTTCAGGAGAACACCTGGAATCAGGACGGGTCTCGCGGCGATAGCACGGCGTCGAATGTCCGAAACGTGAAGCGAATGCGTGGGGGATGGCAGGTCAACATCACCAAGAACGGCAAGTCTCACTGCTTTGGAACCTACCCATCAATCGACGAGGCGGGCGCCGTAGCCAAGGCCAAACGAGAAGAACTCTTCGGCGAATACGCCGGCAACTAGCAAAGGAATCAGCATGAACGCAGCACCAGGAAACGACGTCGCGGTCTCAGAGTCAAGGCCATCACTCGTGGCCGCCCTCGACGCCATGAAGCCAGAGCTTGAACGCGCACTGCCGCGGCACATGCGCGGGGACCGCATCGCCCGGATCACTCTCACTGAGATCCGCAAGAACCCAAAACTCGTGAACTGCACGCCCGCATCGTTCTTCGGGGCGTTGCTGACCGCGGCAGCGCTTGGTCTCGAGCCTGGCGTGTCAGGTGAGTGCTACCTCGTTCCGTACAAGACGGAGTGCCAACTCATCGTCGGCTATCAGGGGCTCGTCAAGTTGTTCTGGCAGCACCCACTCTCCAAGCGCTTGAGTGCAGAGACGGTCTACGAACGTGACCACTTCCTCATCAACAAGGGGCTCACCCCGAACTTGGAGCACACACCGGCCACGGGGGACCGCGGCAAGATCGTCGGCTACTACGCGATCGCGGAACTCACCACGGGTGGCATCAACTTCGACTTCTTCACGCCGGAACAGATCAAGGAGTTGCGCGGTGGGAAGGTCGGCACGAGCGGGGACATCAAGGACAGCGCCGGTTGGATGGAGCGCAAGACCGCGCTCAAGCAAGTCCTGAAACTGATGCCCAAGTCCGTTGAACTCATCCAAGCCCTGAACGTCGACGAGACCATTGGCTCGATGGCTGTCGGCAAGGCAATCGCGGCTGGTGACGGCCTGCCCCAGATCGAACGCGCCGAGATTGTTGACGCCACCCTCGACACCCCGCCCGCCGAGGAACAGGGAGTGCTGGCATGAGTGAGCCGACGCTGTTCCTCGCGACCCCGAAGCCGATCCATTTCCTTGCGATCGAGGTGCATGAACCGTCCGGTGAAGTGTTCCTCGCGTTCAAGTGTGAGGCCGAACATGGGGCGGATTGTTGGAAGCGCCACCCCGACGCTGAGTCGTGGTACGCCGACGACAGTGCGCTCATTGGCGCGGACTCATGCTGGGCGACTGAGTGGATCGAAGCCGATGGCGTCGAGGACGCCTTGAAGCCGGCGCCGGGTGTTGGTGGTGTGATCGCCAAACTACCGGTACGGATCTCCTACGACGAGGGTGTGGTGTTCGCACCCGTCACTATGTCACGGCACGCAGATGAACCCACGGCTGAGGACATGGCGGTCGAGTTGTACAACCTGACCGAACTGGGCGCCGACCTTCCCACGCCGCAGTCATGAGCATCTTCGCATCATGGGGCCTCGACCTTCGCGTGTGCCCGTCCTGTGACCGTGCAGGCGGACAACACGCCACCGCTTGCGACATCGACCCGAACTGGACCACACGAACATGAGCAAACAGCACCGCAGCATCAAAGCCATCAACATGACCAAAACTGGCACCAAATCGTTGACCGGCATGGTTGATGCTCACCCGTGGAAAGCGCGCGGTGTGTGCCGCGAAACCGACCCCGAACTGTTCTTCCCCAACCTCGGCGCACCATCACGTGAGGCAAAGAAAATCTGCCGCGAATGCCCCGTCATCGCCGAATGCCTCGAACACGCCATCGTCACCCACGAACTCTACGGCGTGTGGGGCGGCACCTCAGAACGCGAACGCCGCGACATGACACGAGCCCGCAACACCGTCACCGACATTAAGCGGCGCCGCACCAAAGGCGTCAACCTCAACACCCGCATCGCTGACGAACTCCGCATCATGGCCGCAACCGGTGTAACCGTAACCGACGCCATGACCCACATCGGCTGGGACAACCCTGCCGCGATGCAACGCACCATGTTCCGGTACGGTCTCAACGACCTGTGGGCACAGTTACGCCGCAACTCCCACACGCGCGGTGTTCGCGTCGACGGTGGAGTCCCGAAACGGTTGGGCGACCTCAAGGCGGGCCACAAACAATACGAAAAAGCCTCATGACCGACCGCGACCCAGACCGCCGCGAACGTGTACGCACACTCACCAACCAAGGCAAAACCGTCCGCGAAATCGCATCCCTGCTTGGTGTCACAGAACGAACCGTCAACCGCAACAGGGCCATGACCGGCGTCGCTAAGCATGTGCCGCCACCCATCAGCCCCGCCGAACTCGCCACCGCCAAACAACTCCTTCAAGACGGATGCTCATACGCCGAAACAGGCAGAACACTCGGACGCAACAGCGGATGGATCGCCAAATACCTCCCCGGCTACGGATGGACACAAACACAAGGCGGCAAATACGGGATGCTCCAACGATGGGGCGGCACCAAATGACCGCCCGCAACCCATGGCGCCGTGGTATCCCACTCCCACGACTCTGGCAACACGACACCCACCGCCCCTACATCGCCGTGTGCCTCGGCGAAGGATTCAACGACCCACCATTGCGGCTCGAACGCCAATTCCGGTGGCTGCACCTCAGCGTCATCGCCGCGCTCATGTTCATCATCGGGAGCGTCGTGTACCAAGTTGGGTGGGGAATGCGATGAGCGGGATCGCTGCGGCATGGATCGCGCTCACGCCACCACGCCCCCAGACAAACGCCAAATGCCCGTCCTGCGGCGCCACCGAAACCATGCGGGACGGCCGGTGTGCTTGGTGCCGAACTGGCATAAAGGGAGCGACATGCCACATTCAAACGCTCGTACGTTACTTGTGATTACGCGCAAGACCGCTGTACACTAAACATGTAAGAACCCTGAATGCCAACCGACTGGACCGTCATGGACAAGCAGTACCTCACCATCGAGGACCTCGCCCAACGCCTAAGCGTCTCCCCACACACCGTGCGATTCTGGCGCCGATCAGGAACCGGGCCGACCGCCACCAAGATCGGCAAACAGGTCCGCTACTCCATCGAAGACGTTGAGGAATGGCTGCGTCGTCAGCGCGAGGACGCCTAATGGCGATCTCAAAGCGCACCCGATACGAGGTGCTGAGGCGAGACAACTTCACCTGCCGATACTGCGGTGCCAAAGCCCCAGACGTCGTACTTCACGTCGACCACGTGATCCCCGTCGCGCTCGGCGGATCTGACAAATCAGGAAACCTCGTCGCCGCGTGTGCAGACTGCAACTCGGGGAAGACAAGTACCTCCCCAGACGCGGCCACTGTTGAAGACGTGACCAAGGACGCACTGCGTTGGGCGGCGGCAATACAGGAAGCGGCAAGACGCGCCGCGGAACTGAGTGCAGATGACGAGGCGTACCTTGCGCGCTTCTATGACATCTGGCATGGGTGCACCCCCGTGTTCGACAAACCATTCCCCATCAGTTCAAACTGGAGAGCAACGGTACTGAACTATCGGCGAGCGGGGCTCACCAATTTGGGTCTGGTCGAGTGCATGAGGGCCGCAATGGAAAAGCCGGGCATCCCCGCCGAGTCTCGCTACCCGTACTTCTGCGGCGTGGCACGCAACCGCGTCCAAGCACTTGCCGAAGCTGCCGCTCAACTCATTGACGACGGTGAAGTCTGATGGCTCGGGCAATCTACGCGAACGGTGGCGAGTGAGCCCATGTGGTTTAAGGTGGACGACAAACTCTGGGGCCACCCCAAATGGTTAGCCGTGTCTATGCGCGCTCGCGGCCTCTGGGTCAGCGCAGGGTCTTGGTCGGCAGCAAATGGGACGGATGGCAAGGTGCCACGTCACGTGCTCCGCACACTCGGAGGATCGCCTGCCGACGCCAAGGCCCTTGTCGAATCTGGGCTATGGCGTGAGGCGCGCGCCGGGTGGATATTCCACGAATGGGGCATCTACCAACCCGACTCGGCATCACTCAAGGTCAAGAGAGCCGCCGAGGTTGAGGGTGGCATCTGGGGCAACCACCGACGCTGGCACATCGGCAAGAACGTCACCGTCCCAGGGTGCGCCTACTGCGACGGAATGCCCCCAGAGAACGATGTTGAACCCTCAGAAAGTGATCGGGTACCCGATCGGGTGAGCATCGGGGGACCCGAATCGGGGGCGAGTCGCCCCGTACCCGATCCCGATCCTTTGCTTGGCTTAAGTAAGTCTGGGGGGTTACCTAAGCAACGCGCGAGTTCGTTTGCCCCCCAAGCATGTGGTGAATCGCATGATCCCAAGAAGTCGTGCGGTGCCTGCGCCAAGGCGCGGCGCGATGCAAAGAACGCGGACGCCAATGCTGAGCGAGACATGAACCGTCGCCAACGTGAGGCCGACGAGAAAGCGCGAGCTGAACGCGAAGCGGAGTCGGCACGCACACTCGCAGAGATTGAAGCAAACCCAGAAGCAGGCAAGGCGGCTCTCGCAAAAGCACGGGCAGCCATCAAACAAGGAGCCGCATCCAAAGCACGAGCCCGAGCAGCCAGAACAACACCCAAGGAGCAAGCATGAGCGCACGAACCACGCAGGACCACGAACGCCAGATCGACAAGGCCATTGACGTGTTGACGGTCGTTGACCGGATGATGACCGCCGAGGCCGACATGAACGCCTCGAAGCACATGAGCCAGCGAGTGATGCCCAACCCGCTCGCAGCGTCCGTCGCTACCGTGCTTTCCGACCTCCGACAGTTTCGCAAGGACCCCTCATGACTGACCACGTGACCCACAGGGCCGCTGCTGAGCGGCTTGTCCAGGCAACTACCACACACCCGGTATCTGGCATCCGTCAATCGGACGCATTCGCTGTACATCAGGCCCAAGTCCACGCGACCCTCGAACTCGCCAGGCAGCAACAGATCGCCAATTTGATCGCGCTGTTCTCGATTGACACGGCGGACCTTCCTCGCACGGCCTTGCCGCTCTGGTGCCTGAACACGCGCGACACCCTGACAGACCCTGAGGGCGGAAAGTTCGCGCTGCGTCCTGACATCGCCGCCGACCTGGGGGTGACGGAATGAGCGACCCAATGCTGTTGCCCGAGTGGTACGACGGCGTACCAGCGCCCATTGCCAACTGGGTGCGACGCAACATCGATGAGGGAGTCATCACGCAAATCGGAGACCCGTCGTGACCACCCCAATCGAAGCGGGCGCCGCCGCCATTGACGTCGAGATGGACTCGCAAGGCATCTGGGGCCTCGCCACAAACGAAGACCTCACCAAAGCCGTCTTCGAGTCCATCGACGAGGATCGACTCATGGACGTGCTGATCGTTCACACCGAATCGGTGCGCGGCGGTTGCATTTGCGGGTGGGAAAGCCATGACATGGCGGCCGACATTCCTGGGCACCAGGCGCGTGAAATCAAGGCGTGGCTGAACGGTGGTTCCTGATGGGTGGTCGCGCAGGGAAGGTGTTCGTAGGCACATGCCCAACCACGGGGAAACGCATGTACTCCGACAAGAAGCACGCGAAGAACGCGATGAACGAAACCGGGTCTGGGCTGTCCACGTTTCGGTGTGAGCATTGCGGGTACTGGCACCTTGGTCACCGCGGCATACTGACACGTGAACAGCACCGGGCATCAGGAAAGTGAGTACGATGAACGGCAGGCAGGAACAGTCGAACACACCAGACACCCGCATCCGGAAGACGCATCGAGCGCCGGGTGCGGGGCAATCAAACCGGAGACTGGCATGAGGAAACGGTTCGCAGTAATCCCGACGCATGACAGGCCAGAAGAGTTCGCTCGATGCGTCGCCGCGATCGCACCACAGGTCGACAGGATCATCGCCGTGTGCCACGGTGAGGACGCATGGAAATACGCGGTCGATCGTTGCGTCGAGTACGAAGTTGAGCGAGTGCCCTACATGAGCGATGGTCGTGCGAACATCTCCCACATGTGGAATCTGGGTCTCGACCATGCCGACGAATGCACCACCAGACCCTACGACGTTGCGGTCCTGAACGATGACGCGATCCCGGATCGAGATTGGTTCTCGACGGTCGCGTACCAAATGCACACGGCCGGTGCCAAGGGTGCTTCCGAACGTCGCGGCCCCGGCCGTGACCTCATTGCCGGTTGGGCTTTCATGCTGAATGGTGATGCTGGCATTCGCGCCGATGAGCGGTTCGTCCATTGGTTCGGAGACGATTCGATAGAGCGCGACGCCGCGCCATGGTGTTTCGTCGACGGCATCACTACCCCGAACACGCGGGCGATGACGACAAGTCGTAGCCCCGAAGCTCGCGCACAGATCGCACTCGACCGCGCAGCGTTTGAAGCGAAGTACCCGGCATGAGGTTCACGATCTGGACGCCACTGCCCGAGTCTGCACCACATGCTGGCGTGAAAGCGTTGTGGGTTCTCGGTCGGGCACTTGAGGCTCGAGGTCACCAAGTCGCCATGTGGTCAGGTGGCGCGATGCCCGAATGTGACGTGCTGATCCTTCCCGAACGCACCGCACCGGCGACAACGCACCCCCGAACGGTCCGATGGGTGTTGCTCCACAATGGGACTCGCCGCCAAGGTGAACGGGTCTACACGTGGGCTCGAGACTACGAACCCGCCGCCCCGATCCTCAACGTCCCAGTGATCGACCTCGAAGAACTCACCCCCACCAGCAAGAAGCGCCGCGGTGTCGCAGTGTGGATTGGAAAAGGACACGCAGACGCACCACTGCGACACGATGCACACCTGATCGACTACACCACACCGCGCGCGGAACTCGTCGAGATCCTGAAAACCTCCACGATGCTCCTGTCGTTCGATGCTCACTCGACGGTGAACACGGAGGCAACATTGTGCGGGACACCCGTTCACATTCCTCTACCGCGACCGGCAGGTTTCACTGATGACGATGACCCCGGCTTCATGTGGTCCGACTGTGATCGAACGAACATGCTTGCCGACGCCAGACCGATCGCGGTACGTCGGAATGCTCAAGCCGAGGAAACGATCAATGCTTTCGTGGGAGACATGCTCGCATGGAAGTAACCGTGGTCGTGAGTACGTATGGCTCGGACACGTGGAAAATGATGGGCGACAACGCAGCCCTGAATGTCGACAACGCACCCGTGATCCGTGTCCACGGGAACCGCACACTCGCCCACGCACGCAACGAAGGGCTTCGACAAGTCACGACTGAATGGGTGTGCTTCGTTGACGGTGACGACGCACTCAAACCGGGATACTTCAAGGCAATGAGCCGCGGAACGGCCGACGTGCGACAACCAATGGTCGACGGTTGGGCTCGCGTTCCCATGATCCCGACTTGCACCGCAGCGCATCTGCCGGCAGGGCACACCGTGGAACGTGAATGCTTGCGCTACGGAAACCCCCTCTGCATTGGTGCCGTCGTCAGAACCGAGCTTGTGCGTGCCGTCGGTGGATTCGACTACCAATGGCCCGTGATCGAGGACTACGCATTGTGGCGTGCGATCGCGATACGGGGCGCCAGTTTTGAACCGATCCCAGATGCTACGTATATGGCTCGTGTGATCGACAACCCGACGCCCCGAAACCGTATCGGTGGCCGACGTTTGCGTGCCATGACACACGCGCAGATTGATTACGTCCTGCCGTGGCCGTCGACAACACCGCCCCGAATGGAACCGTCGACAACGGTCGCGTGAACGTCGACAACGCGTCACTGAATGCTTCGACAATGGGTTTCTGAACGGCCGTCGACAATGGTCGAGTGAACGCCCGCGGCCTGCCCCCGCGCCACGCCGTGCCATCCGCGGCCTCGACCCCCCGCGCCCATCCCTCGCGCGCGTCGATGCCGTGCCAGACTGCCAGGAACCCACGCGCCACGCTGCGCCACATGCAAAGAAACACCCCCCACGGTTACAGGTCACACGGACGTGTGAGGAACCTTGACACGTCCCCAAACATGCGGAAGGGCCGCCCGTGTGGACGGCCCGACCTGCTGCGCTTCACCTACCGCTTGCCGCCTCCCCCGCTCGTGAGCATGTCGAGAAACACGAACACGGCCAGAATGCCTATCAGGGTGAGAGTCACGGGGACACCGCCGATGCGACTAGCGTCCCGTGATCGTCGCGCCAAGCGATGCCAAACCCTGCCCAGTGAGCGAGAAGCGCCGCATTGTTGCGAGGCCTGTATCTGCACGAGCACCAGGGGAACGCGCCCGGAGTGAACCAACCGCGCGGACTGTGCTCATACTCCGCCGCGCTCACGACTTCACCCCAAACCCTGCCCACGGCGCCGTAGTGGGCCACGCCCACACGGGCTCGCCTGCCTGATACCTCGCGAGCGCTTCAGCGTCGCGCAACCGCTCCTTGGCGGCATTGTGGAAGCGGAGCCCGTCAAGAATCGCGGCCCGGTCCTCCGCCGATAGTTCACGGTCGAGTAGCGCGAGCGCGTGCCGCTCCGCGTGCTGGGCGTGGCGCTCGGCATCAACCGCGTAAGCCGTCCCCGCGCTCATGTCGTCGCCCAGTGGGCGACCATCGGAAGCGGGGCTACGTCGGAAGCGTGACGCTTGGCCGCTTGGCGCGCCTGCCGGTCTTCCCACAGGTCACGCTCACTCGAACCCATGTCCGCCCAATTCTCGGGCAGTATCCGCCCACGGTGTCCACACACCGGACCAACGGAAGACACGCAACACGCCCAAACCATGCCGCGCCCGTCCGCCGTCCTTTGCGGCCACGTCTCCGGCGCCGCGACTGGCAGCGATGCGAGGAACGCAACCGCCGCCGCTCGCAACGCTTCCAGGCCCGCCGCGTCCTTGCGCACGTCGTCCAGTGCAATACCCGCGTGCAGCGTGAAATGCTCCGCCCCCGTTGGGTCGTTCTCATGTGTTCCCATGATTCCTACCTCTCCTCGTTGGAACTTGCGTGCCCTAGCCGGTCGCGAACCGTGGCGCCAATGCGCACTAGGGCTGTCGTCTCACCTCGCACGCCACCCCCTCGCGAACGCCCTGAGAACCGGACGCCACCCCGCCACACGAGCCAGACGCGGCAAGTCACGCAACGAATCGACAAGACACATGGGACTATCTAGCGCGTCGATGCCATTCGAGTAGGCGCCCTCAAGAGCGCGCTCATCCCGAGTCATGCCGGACATTAGCGGCACTCCCACAAGTCAGCGGCGATACTGTCGGCGTAGTCCGCCGCGAGGTGTTGTGTCTTGTCTTCCATGATTCCTCCAATTAGGTGAACTTTCGTTCCCTGCCACGTCGTGAACGTGAGGCGCCTACGCGCTACAGGGAGAGGACGTGACTAGGCACGCTCCCAACGGATACCGCCGCGCGGCCCGTGCTCTAGTGACCAGTCGGGATAGGCGTCGTGCTCATCCCACGGCGAGCGGTCCCCATGGAAAACATGAGCGCCGGGGGTACGCCACGCCGAATCGGCGAACGCCACGCGCTCCGCCTCATCCTTACCCGAGACCGTCACATAGTCCGCCTGCGTGTCCGCATAGGCACCCGCTACCAGTACGTGATATGTCGCCATGATGTTCTCCCTAGTTTTCGTTGGTGGTGTTGCGTGCCCAGGCGGTCACGTTGAGGACCATTTCGATTTGGTCCCGGTACTGCCACCCAATACCAGGCGTCGCCCACGTGGCAGGAATACCATCCTCGGACATGCTCACAGGCAGGCCGGGCGCAAGGTCAACGGCGGGGGCACCCACCGTGAGCCACTGGGCAAGCCACGTGGCGACCGTCTCGGAATGGCGCGCATCAATCACGTGGAGAGGGGCAAGGGTGGCAGTCATGTCACGCCGCCTTACGTGCCTGTACGCCCGCCACGTATGCGGCGCCCGCGATGTAGGAACCCCATACTTGCGTGATCGCGTCGTCATTGTCTGGCGAGATACCGTCCGCCTCGCCACGCGCCATGCTCTCACGTGCACGCTCAGCGCGGGGGAGCACTACCAGGCCTGCCGCGTAGGCGGCTGAGATGATAGGCGCATCGGCGTCTGTGCTAGCGCGGTCCCAGAACACGTCCGAGAGCGCGACCTCAACGAACATGTCTACTTCCCAGTTACCCGTGGTGTGCATGGTGTCCTCCTTGGTTAATGTCATGACACAAGACTATCACCACGTCATGACACAGACCATACGTAGGGCCATGTTCGCGTGTGAGATAAGTCACATTTCGATAACGTGCGCGACACTAGGCACATGGCCGCATCACGCACTGGCACCGCACGCTACAAGCGCGCACGTAGTGAAGCGCTCACCATTGCCCAGGACGCTGGACTCACACACTGCCCCTGTGCCCTCGCATGTAAGCATCACAAAGGCAGGACATGCGGCGTATGGCTTGACTACGAACTGACACGCACGCCCAGTAGTGCAGAGCCAGACCACATACACCCACACGCCCTCGGTGGTCCCGACACAGTCGCCAACATGAGCCGCATTGTCTGCCGCCAATGCAACCAGGCAAGAGGGAATAAGCCACTACAGGCGCCCACCGTCGCTCCCATCGTGCGCGCAACCTCCACCACGCGCCTAGTGCAGTGGTGAGAGCGCCCGCAAAAGTTCGGCGCAGCCACATCCCACGCATACCCCGGGGGGCATGAGGTAGGGGACATGCCCCTCCCCCCCGCCGGCAGGCGAGCT
>Ga0209429_10000492_pt1 | contig 26265 bp, 22 predicted proteins | sample BarGraNGADG00212_3_FD_184493 | JGI IMG/M metagenome (GOLD analysis project Ga0209429, IMG submission 184493) | Arctic peat soil microbial communities from Barrow, Alaska - Barrow Graham LP Ref core NGADG0004-212 (SPAdes) (version 2) | ecosystem: Environmental > Terrestrial > Soil > Wetlands >...
TCTCCACGTGCGCGTTCAAGGAGTCCGGTTAGCCATAACGTCTCAAGCAAGAACGTAAGAAAACTTTCGTCAATTCCGAGCGATTGTGATAGACGGTGCGCTGTCAAAGGGCTCGCAATCTGTGTGTAGATCCCGAGGTCAACGGACACCTTTACAATTTCGAAGAGTTTATAGTAGTTTAGGATGCGCCTGATGGGTTCCGGCTCTAATTCGATATCATACATTTTAACTCCTTGCGAAATTAAAACAAATCATCTTCAATTGAATAGCAAGCATGAATAGTGTCGCGTCGTTGCATGAAAGTCGCCAGATAATATGCTTTGTCTTCCGTTGTGTGCACATGCTTGCTACTACGAAAATTTGGCTCTGAATGTGCTGAGTCAACCTGCATCAGCGTGTCGTTTAACCTAGTTAAATAGCACTCTGGGCCAGCGCCGTTTGTTTACGCTTACTGTAGAGTGTCTGAGACGAAAATATTTAGGCAGATGGAACCACAGTTAGTTGAGAGTATGACGCGCAAATGCATTGAAAAGAGCTGCCTCCACTATGCAGAGTGCGAGCGCTACTTTGAGGATCAGAATCTGACTGATTTCAAGAAATCAAAGTCGGCAACTAGTGAAGAGCTCTGCGTGTTTCACTGGGGCGTTGGGTTTATGCGCGCGATGAAAAAATGTTCGACCGAGCAAGGCCAAGACGAAGTGCAAAAGACATAAAGCGAGAGCAAATAAAAAGACGATCGTAAGAACACACGGTCAACGCTTGTAACCGCGGTAGTGATAGCCCCTACACGACGCTGGTTAACATGAACCTATAAATATTTAAGTACGTTTTCGGGCGATTTTCAACAAAGCTTCAGCTAAAGCGTTTTTAAGTCTACTTACAATGCGCATTTACGCTTTTATAAGTAACACGTGTCTTTCGAAAAAGCATGTTGATATAAATTAACTCTTAACCTAAATTTTATATTTTAATATAAAAAGTAATAATTAATAAATTTTAGTAACTTTTAAATATATTGATAACAATTAGCTAGTATACTTACAGAGAAACGCATTCACGCCAAGTGCGACAAGTCTATGTTACAAAGCCTGAAGCTCAATCAGAAAACAAGGACAACAGTTGACGACTTCATCAAGAAACTCAGTTACTGTCGCGTGGGTGCGCCGTAAGAATTATATAAGTAGCACAAGAAAATATAAGGTAAAAAAATGCAGACGCACGATATACTAGTCACGGGCGGAGCGGGGTTTATCGGGACTAACTTGGCTGCGGAGCTCCGAGATCGTGGTCACCAGGTGCTAACCGCTGACCTGTACCACACTGGTAGAGAGGATTACATCAGAGCTGATATGCGTAACTATCGGCAGGTTGAAAAGCTCTTTAACGACCGGTCGTTTGACTACGTCTATCACTTAGCAGCTGAGTATGGCCGCTGGAACGGCGAAGACTATTATGAGAATCTGTGGACGACGAACGCCATCGGAACGAAACACGTGTTGCGCATGCAGGAGCAAAAAGGCTTTCAATTGATCTTTTTCTCCTCGGCGGAAGTGTATGGCGATTATGAAGGCATCATGCGTGAAGATGTAATGGAGACCCACCCCGTCCGAGAGACGTATCAGATGAATGATTATGCGATAACGAAGTGGGCGGGCGAGCTCATGTGCCTGAATTCTTCAACGATGTTCGGCTCCGAGATCGTACGCGTGAGGCCGGTCAACTGCTACGGCCCTCATGAACATTACTCCCCCTACAGGGGTTTTATCCCCAAGTTTATTTATCACGCGCTCTTCGACGAGCCATACGGGGTGTATATGGGGCATAAGCGAATAATTGACTATGTTGAGGATTCGTGCAGGACGTTTGCTAACATCTGTGACAACTTCGTGCCAGGGGAGGCTTATAACGTCGGCGGGCAGCCCGAATGGGAGAAGGAAATTAAAGAGTACTCTGACCTCGTCCTCAAGGCAGTCGGCAGAGATGACTCTCTCGTCACCTACCACGAGGCGGAGCCGTTTACGACGAAGGTAAAACATATGGACTGCTCAAAGGCCGCGCGCGATCTGAAACACGACCCTCGGGTACCACCAGAGGAGGGCATTAAACGGACCGTTGACTGGATGCGAGGGTATTACGGGTTAGGTGATTAGATGACAGACGTGCACGCCGATTACGAGGGCAAAACGGTGCTTGTGACGGGCGGTGCTGGAGCGATCGGCGGAAACCTCATACGCCGACTGAACGATCTGAACACAGAGAAGATTATCATTCTCGACAACCTTTCCTCCTCGTCCGAGTGGAACGTTCAAGTCGGCCCCAAGATACACTTCGTGCATGGAGACATCCTCGACGATGAGAAGCTTAAATTCGTCTTTAAGGACCGCCCTGACATCGTGTTTCACTTGGCCGCTCACTTTGCCAATCAAAATTCAATCGACAATCCCGAAACGGACCTCATGGTCAACGGCATGGGAATTCTCAAGGTGCTCGAGTTTGCCCACCTGACCGACGTTTCCCGATTCGTGTATGCCTCGTCAGGGTGTGGGGTCTATGGTCTGGAATCAACGATACCGTATGAGGAACGTGACGTGTCAATAAGCCTTCACACGCCCTACCAAGTCACTAAGCTCATCGGGGAACTCTATACCAACTACTACCACAATCTGTACGGACTTCCCATCGTCAACACGCGGTTTTTCAACAGTTACGGTCCCGGCGAGGTGCCCGGTAAATACCGCAACGTCATCCCGAACTTCTTCTACTGGGCGATGAGCGGAAAAATCTTGCCGATTACCGGCGATGGCACCGAAACGAGAGACTGGACGTACGTCGGTGACCTCGTCAATGGCCTTTTGGCAGCAGGCGTGAGAGAAGAAGCGATCGGTGAGGCCATCAACATCGGCTCGGGAACGGAAACGCGCGTCATTGACATGGCACACGAGGTTAATCGGCTCGCGGGCAACGCGCTCGGGGTCATGCACATTCAGAGACGGGACTGGGATGCAAAAACGCGGCTCGTCTCGTCGATTGACAAGGCAAAGCGACTGCTTGGATACCGACCACAAACGACGTTTAATGAGGGGCTGAAGCACGTGTATGAGTGGTTTGTTGAGCGCTGGGATGATATCGAGCGGAGCGCTGAGTTCTGATGGGGTGCGCCCGTTCGCTGAACGCGCTACTGCGGGGAGGACTTGGAAATGAAAATCTTGCTCGTCCAAGACACTGATTGGATAGCTCGAAATGTTCACCAGCAGCACCACGTCGCAGAGCGGCTGACCTTGCGAGGGCACGATTTTTCAGTCATAGACCACGATCTTCTTTGGCAAAGCAACGGCGGAGGCGGGCTGCTCTCAAAAAAACGAGTCTTTCATAACGTGTCAAAAATCGTGTCGGGCGCTAACATCACCGTCACTCGTCCCCGGATCCTGCGTCTTCCTATCTTGGATTATGTGTCGATGCTCTTTTCGTATCGCCGCGAAATCGCCGCGCAGCTGCGCGAGTTCCGCCCGGACGTTGTCATCGGCATGTACCTCCTTACCAACTACTTAGCTCTCCGCGCGGCGAAAAAAGCGGGCACGCCAATGGTTGTTCTCATCCTTGAGCCGAACTTCCAGATGATTCCGTCGTCTTGGCTCAGGCCCATCGGAAAAATAATAGAAAAAAGGACTCTTAAAGAAGCCGATAGCGTTATCGTAATAAATGAAGCGTTGCGGGACTACGTGATACGAATGGGTGCGCGTCCGGAAAAGACTCACGTCATACGAGCCGGTATAGACACGGAACACTTCGGGCGAAACGTCGATGGCTCCTCGATACGACAGCAATACGGCTTTAGCGAGCGGGACACCGTACTCTTCTTTATGGGGTGGCTCTATCATTTCTCGGGGCTGCACGAGGTGCTCAAAGAAATGGCGAAATGCAAGCGCGAGGGCCTGAACGTTAAGCTGCTCATCGTCGGTGACGGCGACGCGCTTGAGGAACTGCAGCGCGAGCGCGCGGAGCTCGGCCTCGAAGACTACGTGGTGTTTGCCGGGAAACAGCCATATGAAAAAATCCCCGAATTCATAGCTGCTTCCGACATTTGCTTGCTGCCGGCGCACGACAACGCGATCATGCACGACATCGTTCCGATTAAAATGTACGAATACATGGCGATGGGAAAGCCGGTCATCGCGACCCGACTGCACGGCGTGCAGAGGGAATTTGGCGACGATCACGGCGTGCTGTGGATCGACCGGCCGGAAGACGCGTTGCGGAAAGCCATGGAACTCGTCAACGAGGGTAGTATCACCGCACGCGGCGAAGCAGCGCGGCAATTTGTTAGCAACAACGACTGGGCCGCGGTCGTCGATGATTTTGAGCAGGTATTGTACGAGTGCACCGGTCAAAGAGAGGACCTCTCAATGCAGATCAGAGCGCCTACGACATTCCCCAACCGCGCCAACATCAACACTCAGGGTAGTCTAGTTCAAAAGAGCAATAGGAGTGGGTCGTGGTGGAAAAAGTAAAAATCGGCGTTATCGGGTGCGGCTTCATCGCTAAAGTGCGGCACATTCCGGCGTTTAAAAAGATGAATAAACGCGTCGATCTGTGCGCGGTCTGCGATCTCAACGAGAGTCTCGTCCGCGAAACGGCACACGACTTCAGCATACCCAGCGCGTACACGAGCACCACGGAGATGCTCTCACGCGAGGAGCTGGACGCTGTTGACATCTGTGTCCCCCCGCAGATACACGCCCCCATCGCTTTAGAGGCAATGGAGAACGGATGCAACGTCATTATGGAAAAACCGATGGCCCTCAAGACGGCGGACTGCGATGCCATGATCGACGCCTCGGCGAAGCACGGGCTGCACGTCTGCACGATTCACAACCAGGTGTTTCACCCACCCTTTCTGAAGGCGAAAGAGCTCGTCGCCAACGGGGAGATTGGGCAATTCACGGGCATGCGACTGCTCCTCGCCTCACCGCGAAAAGAGTTTATTGACATGAAAGATCATTGGTATCACAAGCTTCCCGGAGGAATCATCGGCGAAACCGGCCCGCACATTGCGTATATGTCAATGGCTTTCTTGAAGAACATTAGCGCTGTAGACATCTATGCAAAGAACGTTTTGAACCATCCATGGGCGCCGTTTGACGAGTTCCGAATCGAGTTTGAGGGGGAAAACGGGCTCAGTTCAGCCATGCTCTCCTATACCGGCAACTACTGGGCCAATCTCACCGACGTCATTGGGACCGAAGCCATGCTGCGCATCGACACTGAGCGCATGATTGTGACTCGTCAGAATCTTAAGGAGCTCCGCTACGTACCGATTGCACGCTCAGCGGTGAATACCGTGTTTCAGGAGGTGGGAAGCGTAGCTGCAAATGTTGTGAGGGCAGGACTTGGCCGCAGTACCATTGGTACTAACCTCGTGATCGAACGGTTTGTCGAGAGCCTCATCGACGGTTCCCCGCCGCCGGTCTCCGCAGAGGAAGGTAGGGAAGCCGTCAGAATCATGGAAATGGTCGTCGCACGATATAATGAGAAATACGGCGAGCGTTTAAGGCCACAGAATGAGTCCTGATCCAACAACAGCGAAGGCGCTCAACATCCTGTCGCGCTATCACACGCTCCGGTCGACGTCGAAGTTTCTTCAGAAATCGCAGTGGTGGAGCGCAGCGGAGATCGAAGCGTACCAACTTCAGCGTTTGAAGACCCTGCTAACGCACGCCTATGTTAACGTGCCTTATTATCACAGCGTATTCGATGAACGCGGGCTGACGCCAAGCGATATTCGCGATCTTGCGGATTTGGAGCGGTTGCCTTTCCTCACCAAAGACTTCGCTCGCGAGCACATACACGCGTTGACAGCACGCAACTATTTCGCAAAGGATCTTGAACCCGTGCACACCAGCGGGTCAACCGCAACACCGCTCGCGTTCTACTATGAGAAAGGTACCTCACGAGCGCAAGAGATGGCATTCGTTAGAAACGCGTGGGGGCGGGTCGGCTATCGCTTCAACGACAAGTGCGGCGTGCTCCGTGATGACATCGTCAGTTCTAATGGAGGGGACAAGCTTTATGAAAAACGGCTGTTCGGTCGTTGGTTGACGCTTTCATCTCGCGCTATGCGGCCTGATAACTTGGCAACATATGTCCGCCTCATCAGGAAGTTCAAGCCGAAGTTTATCCAGGCGTTTCCGTCGTCTATAACGATCTTGGCAAAGTATATACAAGAAAATCAGCTTGAGCGCTTTGAGACTGTCAAGGCGCTGCTGTGTGGTTCAGAGGGCCTCGCCCAGTGGCAACGGGAGCTGCTTGAGGCCGTTTTTCGCTGTAGAGTTTTCAGCTGGTACGGCCAATCTGAGCAGGTGGCGTTTGCATCCGAATGTGAGGTCTCGCAGAAGTACCACGTGTTTCCCGAATATGGGATTACTGAACTGGTTGACGCGAGAGGGCAGCCGATCCTCAACTCCGGCGAGGTTGGTGAGATCGTTGCGACAGGGTTTAACAACGCCGCGGTACCTTTTATACGATATCGAACGGGGGATCTGGCGCAGTACGCGGACGGCACGTGCGAGTGCGGACGTCACCACGCACTGTTGCATCGCATAGAAGGGCGAGCGAACGAATACGTTGTCGATCGCAATGGCGTCGCGATACCAATAACTACTATTTGGATGACCGGGGACGTGATCAATGCCGATTTTGACGGCGTCAGCCACTTCCAGTTTTTTCAAGACGCGCCAGGAAAACTGATCTTGGACATTGTGCCGGGGAAGGACTATGAGAAATGTGGTTCAGAGCAAATGTTCGGGGCGCTAAGGAGGCGGTTAGGCACTGACATGGATCTTGAAATACGCCTCGTCGACCACATAGAGCGTTCGGAAGCGGGAAAGCATCGATGGCTTGTGCAGAAACTGCCCGTAAGGTTTGGTCAGTAGTCTCGGAGCTGGAAGTCCACTTCCAAAAGAGGAGCCACTCACCTCTATATGGAAAGAAATAAGGTGAGGTGGCATAGTTCGCAGTTTGTGAGAGAATCTCGAAGCGTAAGCGCACACACAAGCCCACCAAAGCAAAGAATCATGAACACAACGTATGCCCGCATCATCAGGAAGTTCAAGCCGAAGTTTATCCAGGCTTCTCCTTCGTCGCTGACTATCTTGGCAAAATACGTTCAAGAAAATAACCTTGAACTCTGTTTGCCACTCAATTGAAGTGTAATTCGATGATTGCTTACATATTTGGGATTCAATTGCAATGCACCACCTTAGCATCTTCATGTCTTCAAATATCAAGATAAGGTTATTTTGGCCACCACAATGCAACAGAAACAGGTCGAAGAAATGAGGAGATAATCGACTGCGCGTCAGTATGTCAAGCAGCGGGCCATTTGCAAGAAGATCCTGAACACTGTGAAGTTGGTCAAATCTGAGGAGCAGGGGGGTGAAGTGTTACAAGAAAAGGAAATAGAATATAGGGACAAAGTAGCCCCAGAATATGAGCAATGGAATATTGAACGCGCAGCTTACTGCGGCGACTGGCTCGAGAAACGCGTTATCATGAACCGCATCAATCCACAGCCGGAAGAGACCATACTCGATGCAGGCTGTGGGACCGGCCGCCTGACGCGGCTACTAGCGCCTAAGTGTAAAAAAGTCTATGCGACGGATTTTTCACCGCGCAGCATCGAGGTCCTAAATGAAAGAATCCGTCGAGAACGGATTCACAACGTCGAGAGTTTTGTGTGGGACATCACGCAGCCCTTCCCCTTCAATAAGCCAGTTGACAAGGTGCTAAGCTGTCAAGTAGTCCAGCACATCCTACTTTGGGCACTGGCTTTTTTTCACGGCAGAAAAATGATCATCAGTAACATTAACGAAAAGGCAGGTGTTAAGCGTTCTGAGCCGATTAAATAGCACATCCAATGAAAATGGCGAACCGCTGCGAATTCTAGCAGTAGGAGCGGACCCGAGGCAAATTGCGTGCTCTGCTAAACGGGCAGGATTTTACGTCGCGTCCGTAAGCGGTCATGACTACAGCGACTTGATTAAATGCAGCGATGTCGCGCTCGTAGCTCCTTTACGTGGTGCCACGATTTCCGTCAGAGGTCTCTACATCAGAACTGAATTTCCCGGAGGAATTGCCGACGTAGCTTATAAGGGGCTGAAAGCGCTCGTGAATTGTCTCACCTACGATCACGCGATATTAGCCGCTGGGGCTGAGACGCTTGATATCCCGCGGACAGCGGGGAATTCTCCATCACTTGCGAAATTCGTCAATGACAAAGATCGTCTAAAGGATAAGCTTCAATCCTTAGGGTATCCTGTCCCTGAGCGTTTTGGCTTAGAAGACAATCTGCCTTTTCCCGTCATTCTGAAACCTAAGGAGGGGGCTAGTGGAGATTGGGTCGTTTTAGTAAGAGACAAGCAGCATTTGCAGCGGAGTATTGAGCAATATCACGAGAACGGCTTAGATGATTTTCTATTGGAGGAACACGTCCGAGGTATCTCCCCGAGCGCCTCAGTATTGTCGACCGGAAAGCAGGCGCTCACGGTAGCGATTAGCGAGCAGCTCCTGGGTCTAAGGAATCTGGGCCCAATGCCACGCTTTCGCTTCTGTGGCAGTGTGACTCCACTGAAAACAAAGTACGCGAAGGAAATTGAAGCAATCGCTAACTCTGTGACGATCGACCTTGGCTTAGTCGGGACGAATGGCATCGATTTCGTCGTTGGTCCAAACGGTCCAGTGCTAATCGAGATCAACCCGCGGTTTCAAACATCACTCGATACAATAGAGGGCGCGCTTGGCATCAACACAGTTGACGCGCATATTAGAAGCTGCCAGGGCGAATTGGTTGCCCCTCCGAGACCTAGCAGATTCGCGTGCCGCTTCTTCTATTTCGCAGACCACGACTTTCAAGTGATGAAGACCTGCGACTGCGCGGATTATTTGGGCATCCCTCGAAAAGGGACCTTTATCAAACGCGCAGAAAAGGTCATATCGGCGATCGGATATGGTAAATCGCGAGATTCCGCGTTCAATAATGCATTGCATTATATCGAAACCGCAAAAAGGCATATCGGAGCTGAGCGCCGCAACTCAGAGCTTTTCGCTCACTGATCCTTTATTGCTTGTAAAACACTTTGACGCTAAAAAATATGATGATTTGCTGATGTTGCAGTTCGGGGCTATTTGGAAGAATTTAGTCGGAGAAGACGGGTTAGAAATGATTGAACGCGCGTTTGAACGAGCTGACCGATGAGAAAATCGCGGAAAAGACAGACGCGAACAAAAAGACAGTGAGGCAGACCCTATATATCCTTTATGGAAATTGATTTGCAAACTACCGACGTGATAGGGATAAGGACATGAGCTGCAGCGACAGATTCGAGGCTGTTTCTCAATGCGCGATGGAAGTTGCCAAATTGAAAGGAGATGCTGTCGTAGCGCGACGAACGAGTTTCTTATGCGGAAGCAATTCAGCACGCAAAATGAGAGGGTTTAATAATGATGGATTTGATTGGCAAGGCACGCAGTCCGCGTATTAATGCGTTCAAATCGAAATTTGATCCGGGGTTATGACCGTTTGCTTGTTGACACGATCGACGCTTGGCAAAATAGCTAAGTTTGTTTACTCAAAGCTCTAAGATAAGCAAATCTTGCCTCGGCGGCGTGAACGTGAATCGAACGGCGCACGATAAGAACCTGAGGCGCATTCAAATGGGACAAAAGATAGAGATACAATACTGGGATCAGGTCGCTGCAACATATGAAACGGAATGGTACCTTGAACGCATAGGGTACTGGGGCGACTGGATTGAGAAACGAGTCATACTAAATCGAGTAAACCCTCAGCAGGATGACGTAATACTCGAAGCAGGCTGTGGAACCGGCCGCCTCACGCGGCTACTTGCCCGCAAATCTAAGAAAGTTTATGCAATAGATTTTTCACCGCGCAGCATCGAAGTCCTGAATAAAAAAACGCGGCAAGAGGGCATCCAAAACGTTCAGAGCCTAATGTGTGATATCACCCAACCCCTTCCCCTTTCTGAAGCGGTCGATAAGGCACTGAGCTGCCAATTGATTCAGCATATTCCTACTGAAGGTGGGCGACAGCAAGCATTGAACAACATAACGACCTGTTGCGGGAGAAAGGCACGCTGATCCTTTCCGTATTCCAACTGGGTGATCACTCTTTACCCGTGCATATTCTAAAGATGAGCGTACACGAGCCGGATATTGTTACTATCGCTTCGCTCCAGCTGAGGTGGCCCCTGCTCTCTAGCTCAGCGGCTTTACGAATTTATGTGTCAAGGGGTATGCCAATTTCGGCGTCTATCTTCGCTTGCGAGACCGGTACCCGCATCTTCAGCAGCTTATCGCACGTAGCGATGAGTTTTTTTCAAGATTTGGCATCTCTCGCTATAGGGGGTATTGGCTGATTTGCACCACAACCAAATGATTAAGCAATGAGTGCAAATCTCAGACGCAGCAGTTAAGCTGCCAAAGGGACTAGGAACGAAACCGAACAGTAAAAGAGATGGACATACTTCAAATAGCACCCTGGTTTCCGCCGTCGCCTGAAAATACTGGAAGTGGCGTTGTGCGCGTTGTGTACAACGTAAGCAAAGAATTGGCCAAACGAGGGCACAACGTTACGCTTTATGCTGGCTCTTCTGCCACGGGCACCGCAAGCCGTGAACAGACAAGAAGAGGTGACGGTCCAGTTGTTGTGGATGGCATTAGGGTATTTTATTTCCCGTATTCACTCAGCTACGACCTGTTCTATTTTACGCCGCAGATGATACCGTATATTAAGAAGAATATCGAAGCTTTTGATGTTGCCCATTTACATGACGTTCGCTGTTTTCAGAGCATTATCGCTCATCGTTACGCCAAGAAAAATGGAGTCCCCTATGTCTTGCAGCTGCACGGATCATATCTTGGAACGTTTGGCGGAAACAAACTGAAGTGGCTATTAGACAAAGCCGCGAGTCTTAGAACTCTAAGAGACGCTAGCAGAGTAATTGCGCTTACTAAGACAGAAGCAGCTTATTATAAACAAAATGGGGTTGCTGATGAAAAGATCGATCTAATGGGCAACGGTATCGACTTTTCTAAATATAAGCAGCCCTTAATCAGAGGAAGATTCCGGGAAAAATTCGGTATCAGCAACGAGGAGCTCGTCGTATTATACGTCGGTAGAATAGCAAGCACAAAAGGACTTGATTTACTGGTAGAGGCGTTCTCAGATCTCACCAATCATCTTGAAGCTGTGAGACTCGTGCTAGTGGGAAAAGATTACCACGGTTACGAATCCACGTTGAAAAAACGAGTGCGCGATCTGAGAATCGAAGATTGCTGCTTATTCACCGGACTCATCGATGAGAGCAACAAGATAGATGCCTACGTCGACGCAGACGTGTTTGTCACTCCATGCTTCACCGGTTTCCCGTTGACGTTTCTTGAGTCCTGCGCTTGCGGCACGCCCATCATCACTACACGTTGCGGAGAATCGATCGACTGGATCGATGGATTCGTCGGGTACGTAACTGACTATAGCAAAAAAGAGCTGGCTGAGGCAATCGCCGCTATCTTGTGTGACGATCAAACACGGGAGCGATTTAGAGATAATTGCAGAACGCTGGCACAACGATTTGCCTGGCCCTCTGTAGTTGATAAAATCGAGGAAACCTATCGCCGCGCTGCAGGTAATCAGCAACAATTGCTTGATTAGAACTGAGGGGCCTGATAGAGCGAAGAAGACGAGGGATCGAAAATATCTTTTACCTCATTGATGATTTGGAGAAGCTGTTTTGAGGACCTGTTTGGGGAAACGATGTGCTTATATTGTGCGGTCAGTCGAATTTGCGACTATCAGTCCACTTAGTCTTGCATCACGCGGAGTTATACCGCTACGAGAGTTGCTCAATTGCACACACGATACGGTCGACAATCTTCTCAACACTATATTCTTCTTCAACCATTTTGCGGCCCCTGTTTCCCATTGCTCTTCGTAATGAGCCGTCATTGATAAGTATCTCAAGAGCGTTACTCCACTCAGTGCAGGTACTTGCGAGAAATCCATTTATGCTAGGTTTCACAACGTAGCAATTTTCACCTACGGGGCTTGCTACCACCGGTATGCCCATCGCCATGTATTCTAATGCTTTCATCGCGCATTTCCCACGGGCGAACGGTTCGTCTACGAGCGGCATTACCCCTATGTCAAAGTCAGCTACTTCTTGCGCGAGTTTCTGGTCGAGCGGCATCATCTCATCTAATCCAAATGAAACCTCGAAGTCATTCTGTCTCAATTCTGCTTTTACCGCCTTAGATAGTGCCCTCACCATTTTGAAACGAATGTTGTACTTAGCGCTCAGATGGTTTAATGGATCGAATATTATACGTAAATTCGAAAGCTGTAGCTTAGTCCCAGCCCCTAACCACCCGATCGTAACAACTGAATCACTGTCAGGAGTGCGGTCCAGTGGAAGAAACACCTCAGTAGCTACAGAGGAAGGCACAAGGTGCACATTTGAATTGTACCTTTGGGCGTACGAGACGAGGTAGTGACTTCCCGCAAACACCGCGTCTGACCGGGCCATGAGTTTGTCTAGGTGGGAATATGACACCATTCTTCCCAGAGTTCGAACATGGAAGAGGGCATCATCATAATCGAATATGACCCGGGTCTGCGGGCGTTCAGTCTTGAGCTTTTGCACATACCTATAATCGATTATGTTAGACGACCGATGAATGATAACGACATCCGGCTCCGCTTGTAAAAGCGTCTTCCAGTTAGGCACTTGCGGAAAGAGATTTGGGTAGTTCGCAAAGACTTTTGAATACTTACCAAACAGAATCTCGCGACCATAGACATCGCACGTATATCCCCGCGCTGTCAGCTCATTAGAAATAACAATGCAGCGTTTTATCGTGCTCGTGTTGAGCCTACCAGATTCACTTAAAAAAAAGATTGATTGTATGTCATCCCCGCCGTGCCGCTGCATACGAAGAGTGGAAATGCCCGTGGACCCGCCCATAGGGCAACTCCTCCGTGGGCTATTAACGTATAACCTAATGTTATTTATTACCGCCTTGTTTATATTTTCATAAGCCAGAGGGGTACTGCTTAAGATGGTGGGGTTTTGTCGGCAAAGAGAATTGTCTGTTGCAGCGATTCGCGGAAAAGAGTTGTATCATATTACTCATAATGCGGATGATAAACCATTACAATGCCGTTACTGCAAATCTCCGAATAAGTTCTACTTAACGCGCGTGGGCCGCCGAAAGAACAAAGCACACGTACAGCAGATACACGAAGAAAGATGGATAAGAGAACACTAATGAAGTCGGGCAGGAGGCTACGTTCACACTGGAGGCTGGATTAACACGTACCATATCGTGGTGGCAAGATAACGTAGAAGTAGACTGACCCTATCCACGGGAGCTACTAGGACGCCAGTGAACGACACGATGCAGCTTGTGCGTCAACATCTGCTCATTCATAACTTAAGGGGGATTCGATAACGTCTTGCATATTGGTGCGCTGCGATGGCCGAAAGCACACAGGTGACGTATGTAGATGAAACCAAAATGAGCAAGATGCGCCTGACACAGCGGCAAAAAGTGACTGGTTTGATATCGGAGTAATGCCTCTTAGCAATGACCCGTGGTCCAGAGGGAAGTGCGCCGTGAAGTTATTAGAGTACATGTCAATGAAACTGGCAGCGGTCAGTAGCGCGGTCGGAGAAAACAGATATGTAATAGATAACGATGCAATGGCTTCCTTACTTCAAGCCCCCGGGAATGCACGGACGATATCGAAAGCCTTATTGTAGATCTGATTTGCGAAAGGAGTTAGGCGAGAACGGCTACAAAACAGTCAAGGAGCGATATTCTTTGCAAGCAGTTGTTGACACGTTAGAATAGGTGATCGAGGAACTGTATGACACTGAGCCGACTTAGGAAGACGTACTATAGCTTGTTGTTTATTTTATTGACGATCTTTGTCGTCAGTTACGGCAACCTTGCCCAGGGAGGCGCAGTTCTTTGGACTGGTCAAAATCTGTTCTATATTACCGTTGTTCTCATTTTCGTGTCTTTGTTTTATATCATTGCCAGTTCCCGAAGCGATTCTTTTAGCTGGGTAGAGGCGTGCGCAATCGGTGCTTTTTGCCTGACTCTCTTCTTGTTGGTCTGGGTTGGTTCTGGCCCCTTGCCGTTCGATCTTGACTCAATATTGTATATGCACTCCATTAACTATACGCTCCAAAACGGCTTCTCGCCGAATTTAGCGCAGAATGAAAATTTCTTGCTTAGGAACGAGTATGGATTGCCGATGCAGTCAGTGCTTGGCGCTGCATTGATGCTTGTCACGGACTCTTCTTACATCGCCGTTGCAAAATACCTCCCATTGCTTCTGATGGGCGTTTTTCTAGTGATCTACTATTCCTTAATCGAACAAAAATTTGGCAAGAAGGTGTCACTACTTTCGCTCGCGGCAGTAGCGTCGTTTTTGCTTCTGCTTGGCTTTCCAAACACGTTGAATAACGTCGATTTGGGCACTGTTTTCTTTTTGCTGATTTTATCTCTCATTTTTATGCGGAATTTGCGCAACCAATTCGTTGTCACCATTCTCGCCTTCTTCGTAATTGGCTGCTTTGTGCTGACTCATCACTTGACCTTCATCCTTCTTGTCGCTGCGTTAGCCGCTTTAGCACTGAAGGATCAAGCCTTAAAGATCGGTCATACCGAACTGCGTTTGCGAGAAAGAAACGTCACGATCTTACTTATTGTGGCAATCGTTACCGCCCTTATTTATTATACCGTCGCATACGTCGGACCGATCGAAGCAATCGTTGCAGCATTTACGCGGCAAATTGGCATTGAAGTGCCCGCAGCCAAGCCTGCTTCTGCTTGGTCTTTACCAATTCTAGTTGAGAGGGCTCTTTTTCTACTATTCACCATTTTTTCAATCACACTCGCTGTTTTTCGAGCAAAGGCAGACTATACAAGATTTTTGGCGCGGTATGCGAGCTTCTTTCTTCTTGGCGGGGTATTTTTTGCACTCAGCGTCGCAAGTGGACTGATTCAGGCCCCTTTTACGTGGGACCGGATAAACATCTACGGGTGGTTTTTCTTCCTCCCTGTAACGCTGGCCATGCTGTATGAGCGTGGGGATCGTCCAATTCTTGCCAGAAGATGGATCCTGTGTTCGTTCAGCGCCGTTTTGGTTGCTGGATTAGTCTTTGGAAATATGTACGCTCTTCCAACTAACTTATTGGATCATCGCGCAGCTAATGAATTTCAAGGCGGTCCTTTTAAGAATTGGACAAAGCTGTCGGAGTGGAACGCTGTGTTGTGGACAATACAGCATAAAAAATCGGGGAGCCAAGTAGTTGGGGACGAACTTATAAGACGGCTCTATTTGGGTAATTCTCCAAACTACACTGGTAGTTTTACACGTATAGAGTTTTTCAATACGACATCGAACGATTCGATCACCCTCATAAGAAATGAAAACTCGTACGAGATAATTGGGGATTTTTATCTCGCGAAAGGTGCACAAGCACCATTGCTGAATGCATCTGAGTTCACCACAAATCTGTTGAGCAATCAAAGTCTCTACAGAGTGTATGACGATGGGGAGGTGCGGTTACTCTACAATCCCTAACTATAGAAATTCGAAATTAACCAAGGGACGAAGTAAGGGCGTAACTACTTAAAAAAAACTTCCTATAGCTAAAACAAAGGCGGCTGCGATTGCCTGACCCAGGCAGCTCGGCGCGCCACGATTACCAATTCAGATTTGATACGTTGGAAGTGTCTTATGTCGCAGGCAAGGCGCGTCGCGAGAAATACCTCTTTCTTGACGATTGGTCAGGTTCTTGCTTACGGACTGAACGCCGTCTTTCTGATCCTGTTGGCAAGGTACCTGGGCGTTGATGGCTTTGGCATTTGGAACTTTGCAGTGGCGCTCACGGCGTTTTTCGGCATCTTTGTCAGTTTCGGTTTGGGAACGCTAGCAACGAGAGAGATCGCGAGAGATACCTCATTAGCCACCAAATATATAGGAAACGTCATCCCCCTCCAAGCTATTTTTGGGGTCATCGCTTTTAGCATAAGTGCTTTGCTGGTAAACCTTCTTGGCTACTCGCAGGAGATTATTTATGTTGTCTATATCCTATCTGCCGGAATCGTTATGGGAACGGTTTCTGCCCAGTTCTCTGCCGTATTTCAAGCTTTTGAGAGGATGGGATTCAGTGCTCTGGCAACAATTGTTTTAAATTTATTAGCACTCTGCGGCGCGCTTATCGGCATATGGTTGCACGTCTACGTTGTAGGTATCGCGCTCTTGTATCTTATCGCGAACGGACTAGCACTAGTCTTCAGCTACGCATTATGTGCCCGAAATTTCTTTGTGCCTCATTTGCATTTCGACGTAGCTTTTTTGAGAACTGCGCTAAAAGAAGCGTGGCCAATGGCTGCCTTGACGGTAGGGCTTCTACTCTATTTCCGGATTGATGTAGTTTTTCTCTCGGTGTTTAAAGGAGAAGCTGCGGTCGGCCTCTATAGCGTCGCCTTTAACTTTTCAGAAGCAACCACAGTCATCCCGAGTATGTTCATGTCTGCGCTTTTCCCGTTGTTATCTCGGCTGCACGAGTCGTCAAAACAGTCATTCACGGACACGTGCGCAAAATCTATAAAATACATGTTTTGGATCGCGCTGCCAATGGCATTTACAGTCACTCTATGGGCAACGCCGATCATACTCACACTCTTTGGAAATGCGTACACGGAGTCTATCTTGGCGTTACAAATCATAATATGGTCTGCGGTGGCAATGTATGTGAGCAATATTCTCGGACGCACGTTCATTGCTGCCAATCTCCAAAGGCTGACTATGAAAATCTATATAGGGGCTGTCATTTTCAATGTGGTCCTAAACGTGCTTTTGATCCCAAAATACAGCTATATTGGAGCTTCGTTCACTACCGTTGCTACTGAAGCGTTCGTGGTTTTGACTAGCCTCTTTTTCTTGAGACGCTATGGTTATCATCTGGGTTTACGCGGCATTAGTGGGCCGCCTATTCTTGGCTTTTTTGTGATTACGGCCGTTTCAGCGCTGTTATTGAGTCAAAACGTGTCCCTACTGTTGATAACGCTTGTTTACTTACCTTTGTATGCTATCATTATCTACAAACTGGGACTAAAGGAGGATGACAAACGGCTGATTGCTAGCGTGCTTAAGCCATCTTAAGTGGCAGAAGCTAAGACGTAATGCAAGACAAAGGTGAGTTTTAACCACTCACGACGCGCGGACTAGGGTGACGCGGATCTTCCCAGTTTAGCAGACAACTTAGAGCGTCGAACGACACGATTTGTGCTGCACCCTTATAGCTAATAATTCAGGAATAGCAACGCAATACTAATGTAGGATAGAAAATTAGAAAATGCTAACGCCCAGACGAGATTTTGAGGACGTTGCGAGTATGGATACGTGAGATGCATCCAAAAAACAGTAGTTGCCGAATCCGGTTGTAGACAATAAACAGGTGCTAACGCTCAAAGAGCGAGGCCACTATCAAGTTTCGAACGAACAAGTTATTCAAGCACATCATGAACAAAACCGATGGAACTACACTTAGGCCCCACTCAATCGATCTCACACTTGTTATTGTCGCCCTCCTCGGTGCACTGGCATTCATTTTTTTACCATACCTAAACCAAACGTTCGTTCGCCTTATCTTGGGCGTGGTTGTGGTCTTCTTTTTGCCCGGTTATGCCCTTATTGCTGCTCTCTTCCCAAATAAAGGAGGGATTAATCGCTCCCAGCGCATTGCGCTCTCATTTGGATTGAGCGTTGCCATTGTCCCAGCACTGACTTTGATCCTCAGTCTCTGGGGCGGCATTAGCCTGGGGTCTTTGCTTGCCGTTCTGGCTCCGTTCGTCGTGATGTGCACGGTAATTGCCGAGGTGCGCCGACGAGCGCTTCCCGTAGCACAGCGCTTCTCTGTCCAACTCCCGCAGATCCAGACGGCTGCGAAAGTCTTTTCAGGTGCAGAAAGTCGCGTAGACAAGCTGCTTTCTGTGGTTCTCGTGTTGTCTGTCGTAACGCTCGCGTTGACTATCGGGTACACGTTAGCCTTTCCTAACCCAGGAGAAAAATTCACGGAGTTTTATATACTGGGGACAAACGGTGCGATTGGCAGCTATGCCACCCAATACAAACTGGGCCAACAAAAACCAGTTACTGTAGGGATTGTCAATCACGAGCAACAGGACACGTCGTACGAATTAGTCGTCCGATTGAACGACACTAACAAATCAACCGTTCTTTATTCAGAGAATGTATCGATCGCTGATAGCGATACGTGGCAAAAGGTACTCAATTTGAAGCCAGATCGGACCGGCAGCAACATGACAATGGAGTTCTTGCTCTATCGTAATAATCAGATTGCGCCTTACAGACAAACCTATGTGCCAGTGACTGTTTCTTAGCGAAACACTAAAAAGACAGGATGAGCAAGTTGCTGAGCCTTTGATTATTTGCCTCTTAGCGCCATAGGACTGAATTTTATCGTTCTGAAGCGAATCGTGTGTTATTCTGAACAAGTACCCTGCATATCAGAAATCCCAGTTCTGGCTGTTCTGCTGTCATGCCAGATCTGATAGAGCATCAAAATACTGGCTTTTTCGTACAGAACATGTCTCCGAAGCGTTACAAATGAAATCATACGTGTATTGCGCTTTAACGATATTGAGCAAATTTTCTAAAAAGCGTGCACAACGGTAAAGAGCAAGTTAAGTAGAAAAAATGCCTTTAAACCGAGCTGTACTATTAGCGCGCTCGCGGTGGCTGAACAAACCTTATAGCTTAAAAATATGTTCCCCGAAAGCATCTTACTATCTTTTAGTCCTGGGAAAGCAGCACAGGCCCTTTTTTTAGTTTAACGCTACTCACAGGCGCAGGACTTTGCCCTAGCGGAAGTTGTTACCATAGAGTTTCCTATTTCTTCGTCTGCGCTTGGTGCTGGATGTCAACACGAATCCATGCTTTATGGTAACAACATTGTTAAAATGTAACAATTTTGATAAATAAAGACTATTTCCCCATTTAAACGCAACAAAATTGCAAAAATGTAACAATTTTGATAAAGAGCCGCAATTTAACGCTTAATTTGACAACGGAAGCTTTATTAAACTCCGATGTGTTTTAATCTCCGGCGCGAAGGGGGAATAATGTCTTCAAAAAAGAATGTTACTATCATAATAGTTGCTGCGGTTATAATCTCGATGTCATTCTTAGGTACGGTTAACGTATCTGCGGCGTCCACAGTCTCACGCTCTCAGACCGCCCTCACCCTTACCACTTCCAATGTTAGCCCCGCCGTGAAGGAGAAGTTCACCCTCTCTGGCACTCTCACGGCTAATGGGGCCCCCATCGCCAACGGACTGATTCTGCTTTACCGCAGCAGCTCCTCAGGCTCATCAAACGTAGTTGACACCGCTAAGACCGCTGCTGATGGCTCGTACTCCCTCAGCAACACCCTCAATAGTGCGGCGTTGTACCAGTACTATGTCAAGTATATGGGTTCAACAAAATATCTTAGCTCATCAAGCCCAACCGTCACCGTCACTGTCACCGTTCTTGCGGCTTCAACACAGTCTACAAAACCAGCTCCCACGGCGACTGCAAAACCAGCTCCCACGGCGACTGCAACGCCAGCTCCCACGGCGACTGCAACGCCAACAGCTGCGACAACGGTGAAACAAGCGACGATAACCCCAACGCCAACCCCAAGTGCAGTTATGTCCACCGGCAACGCAACGGCGCTCGGAGCGGTCACCGTCGTGCAAGGGCAAAACTTCACTATCCCGCTACAATCGAATCCGTCGACGGGCTACCACTGGGTACCGACCTATGACAACTCTACTATTACTCTGATCAGTAGGGCTTTTGCTAGCAGCGTTAGCACCGAGAGTGCCATCGTTGGAGCGGGCGGCACTGACTTGTTTACCTTCCAAGGCACCAAGCAGGGAACGAGCATCATCACGTTCAACAACATCAGCCCATCGAACCAGACAGCGAATAGCCTGACCGCCACCGTCACCGTCACTGCCGTCGATCCCATTCCAACGGCAACCAAGCAAAAATCAGTCATCAGTATTTTTGCATCAAATAACAATCCTGCCGTTAACCAGCCCTACACTATCTATGGGGTCTTACAAGATGGGAACACAGATGCGCCCCTCGCAGGCCAACCGATCACGTTGACCGTCAGCATCGGGCAATTTGGGAGGGCTGGCGCAGTAGCAAATATGAGCACCACCACCGACACCAAAGGCGCCTACTCATTCACCACAAGCAATGCGGCGCAGGGTTCTTACGTCCCCAGCGTTGATTTTAATAACCCCTCAAGCGGGTATCTTGAATCAAGTCAGATGACGTGGGTTATGGTAGGCAACCTTACACCAGTTAAGCTTACGTTAAGCATTACACCCACCAACCCTGCTGCTGGGCAATCCTTCACGATGTCTGGAACGCTCACTGATGCAAGCGGAAACAGACTTCCAAACAAAGCGCTCAATATAGATTGCCAGATTCCAGACGGATCGTGGCACTTTAGGGCAAATATAAAGACTGACGCCAATGGTGATTATTCATGGACGTATAGCGGCGGTGAGCAAAATCAAGGTCAATATTATTATGAAGTCATCTTTTTTGGTGACGACACCTATAGTACTAACACAACCGTGCAAGAGCTGGCAATTGGCACTCTCACCCCTGTTACCCTCACTTTGAACACGAATATCGCCAATCCCGGCACTGGACAATCCTTCACGCTGTCTGGCAAGCTCACGGATGCGAATGGCAACCCTCTCTCGGGAAAAGAGATTGACCTTTACGACACCGACACCTTTGGCATTACTAATACAAAATACACTGACCAAAACGGCGCCTACTTTTTTGTTTTGAGTGAGGACGTCAGTGGATATCACTTGTACAACGTCAATTTTATTGGAGATCAGACTTATGCCTATAAAGTTGCCTCGCTAACCGTCACGGTCGGCACTCTCGCCAGTGCAACCGTTAATACCACTACCTCCAACGCCAACCCAACGGCCGATCAGAGCTTCACTCTCTCCGGCTATTTGAAAGACAGCGCAATGGGCACCCCCATCTCCGGTGCAACCGTCATACTAATGCGAGCAGACCCATCAGGTCAGTGGAGCGAGGCTGGCACCGCCTCGACAAATGCTAATGGCGTTTATACGTTTACCCGCAGTGAATCGCAGGGCGGCCATTATTGGTACTACGTCTACTTTGCTGGTGACACTAAACACGCCACAACCAGTTCTTATGGGGCCGGCGTCCAGGTTGGTTAATAGGTCATAGGAGGGCCGCACCATTGAAAAGTATTAAAGAAACACCGTAAACAGCAAGCAGCTTATTGCGGTGATCGATCGGGTATGCCCCCCGAGTGAAGCGCCAACAACGCCAACCCCGCCGTCAACCAGCAGTTCACCCTCTCCGGCACCCTCAAAGCCGGCACCACCCCAACCTCCGCCATGGTTCGCCCCCTCAAGGCAGTTAGCTAACGTTCCGGTACATCCCTGGTATGCATGCACGATCGGTCGATGACGGTAGAACTATATCCCATCGTCGATGTAGAGCGTATAAAAGGAGGTAACACGGTCTTTAAATCTGAAGAGGGCAAGTTGTTGGGCGAACAAATTCAGACACAACTAGACCACATCTCGACCTCAGACGAATCCACCGTTGCTTTCGGCAGCCGAAGCATCATAAGCGCTGGCGGAAGCCAAGCCACGCGAAATGGCGGCGGCAGACAACATTTACAGAGCCGCTCCAGGGCTCCCCCCCCCACAAGAATCACCGCCACCGCCACCCCTCAACACCAGATAGTCGGGCACGAACTCACGATCGCCGGGCAACTCACAAGCGGCGGCGGCGCAGCAATGGAAGCAGTGCCCGTCGTGCTCTACAACATTGATCAGCCAGCGAACAAGGTACGCATAGCCGCCACCGTCACCGATAGTTCCGGGAACTATAAGTTCATACTCACGGGCAGCGTCACGACCACACACGCGTATGTAGTTTGCGCCGAAGGCAGCAGCACATATAGCCGCGCGCAGAGCAGCACATTACTAGTGACCTACCACCAGAGGCGTTTTCGTGACACCACACGAGTCGCGCTAGCTCCTGCAGCTAGGGCACAGCTTGTTTTCAATTTGAATTGGTCTGAGCTCCTCGCCATTTTCCTCATCTTCGCCAGCGAGGGCTTGCTCTTCGCCGGGTACCGCACCGCTGCGGTCGGCGTGCAGGCGTTGAACCTCGTCCTGATCGTCGTCGTGATAGGAGTGCTGCAGGGAGATCGCGTCGAGCTTTTAGAAGCACTTGCGTTGGTGTCGTTGCTGCGCGTAGTCAGCCTCTCCTTTGCGCTAGTCCCGACGGCGACTTTGTACTGGTTAGTGGCGATTTACGGTGTAATGCTCGTCCCGATCGTTTCGGTCATAGCGCATCGAAAGCTGAGCCGCTACGAGCTGGGTCTCACGGGAGGGAATCCTCTATTGCGCCTCATTCCGTTCGGCATCGCTATCGGCGCAGAGTTGGGGCTCATTGAGCACTTCATTCTCCAAAATCCCGCCCTTATACCCTCATTTTCACTTGTCTGGCTAATCGAACTCAGCGTTGTGATGATCTTCGTCGTTGCGCTCGTGGAGGAGCTGCTTTTTCGAGCCCTGCTGCAACCGGAGCTTGTCCAACGCAGTGGGCCGATCGTTGGCATACTTATCACCAGCGTCATCTTTGGTGCGATGCAATCAGGCTTTGCTAACTACTACGAGCTGCTCTTCGCATTCGGAGCGGGGCTCGTCTTTGGCGTCGCGTTTTACAAAACAAAGAGCCTACCGTTTGTAATCACGATACACGCGGTGAACAACATACTTCTCTTCGGCGTGCTCCCCTTTTTTCTACACTAGAGGGGCCACTTTGGACGCCACTAAGACGCAAAAGACGATCAGCAGCGTCACGTTTATCCCGCGCACCGTTGCGGCCGTCTTCTTGTTCCAGCCTTGGGATAACGATAGCAGTTCGGTGGCGATCAGTGACGCAACAAGCGCAACGGAAACAATCACGGCGTCATTTAGTATATCTGTCAGTGCGATCCCTGACGTCGTTGACGACATTGCGCCTCCGGTCATAGTCGACGTCAGCGTCAATATTACCGACATAACGAAAGCATTGTGCCACTACTATAAAAACAATGTAGCTCAGATCGTCCGCTGTTCGAGAATATTGCCAGAGGAGGACCTATCTTCAAAACGATACCTTGCCGCAGGCTCCACAGCGCTTAGAATAGTAATTGCTCTCGCTATGAGGCCCTAAGTGTCAGTGGCAATGGGTTCAGTCTATAACAGATCTGTTCTTGAGGTTGAGATAGGGCCTTCTTTACCGGCGAATCGGCTGAATCTTGCTTTTTTGACGGATGACGTCGCTATCGAGAACAATTTCGACATCTTTATAGTGTGGTGAGCGCCAGTATATTACGAGGTAGGGGTAGTTAAATGTTGTCAAGAAAAGACAATATTGACGAAAATTGTTGATATAGTATTTAATTATTACGCAAAGTTTTATGTATTAATAAACTCCAGCAATAAGTATCGTAGGTACGCGTATGACACAAGAAAGCATTCAGCGTTTGAACTATCAACCTGAAACGCCACTCTTGGACTCACACGTCGAGTTGATTAAGTCGCGCCGAGAAATTGTGACGCGAGCCACAGAAGCCCTACGAGAGGCAGGTATGTTTGGACTTCTTGTGATCATCGCCGCCGCAGAGTCAGTTAAGCATAGGCGAGCGTCATTGCCTGTTGACATCGAGCAGCTTCGCGAATATGGTGACTGGGGAGATTGAGGCGTAGCGCCGATCCCACGAACGATAGGACTTTTTCTTCGTGATACAGCTTAATCCGAATCTATTATTTTCCTAGTTTGTCAGAGGAATTTTCCGGGTTATCAACTTTTTGTCAATCCCCCAAGCCATCGTCGCCTTCCACCTGTTCTGCCGTAATAGCCGAGGGCGAAAGTCCGAGTAGCTTTTCATCTTTACAGATATTCCATTGAGATAGCTTATAGTTCTTTATGTCCTCCACTTTAGGTAATTCCACGCAGGTAACGCGCCACGGACATAGGACATGTTGAGTATACCGGTGCGTGACAATAGGTTTATTACAGCTAGTGCAGCGCGCAAACGTCATTTCTTGGCTCCGGCTGCAAACGTCGCTTGCATAAAAACAGACCGATTTTAAGGCCATCTTTCAGTGAAGACAGCTTCGGTCGATCCTCGCGAGCGCGATAGGTGATTGGGACTTCCGCAATCCGCAGTCCTTTCCTCACACATTCAGCGAACATATCGGCTTCAATTTCAAAGCCGCGCGCTGTGAGTTCTAAGCGCCGAATCGCGTCACTTCTGTAGCCCCAGAAACCCGTACACACGTCGCTGACGTGCACGCCAAACAGCGCCCACGCAAGGAGTGAGAGAAAAACGTTCCCCACGACGTTAAGTTTGGTCATAGCTCCTGGTTCTATTATTCCCTTGAGCCGCGATCCGATGACGACGTCGTATTGCTTAAGTAGACGCACCATCTCGGTCGCCATTTCGATCGGGTACGTATTATCGCCGTCAACCATGATCTCGTAGTCCGCAGTGACGGACTTAAATGCTGTTTGATGGCCAATCCCTTTCCCTGCTGTTCTTCGAGTATTATTTTAGCACCCTTTTCGACAGCGATCTCCCTCGTGTTGTCGTTAGAGTGCCCATCGATTACGTAAACTGCAGTTTTAAGTCCATTCTTCGAGAGGTCGGCAATAGGCACGCCCTCGATAACCTTACCGATTGAGCGCCCCTCATTTAACGTCGGAATAATGACTGCTACTGTCTCCATCCCCGCGCCTGTTCGCTGATCCTGTGATATCATCCGTGACATAGGCAATTTCCCCTTTGATCAACCGATTTACTCGTCGCGTGCTTAATTCGTCAGCACCAGACTGTTCAATCCATCGAAAGCCGCTTGAGACGACCATTAAATACGTTATTCAAGCATCGGGATGCCCCGCCAAGCGCGGTTTGCATTCATATAAGCAGCGCTCGCGGGAAACTCTTCGATAAGCGAAACCATTAGCGCAGTCATATCGAGCTTTCTATCTAACAATCTGTCGCGTTTCTTTTGCCAGTCTTCCATTGTGCGGGGATCCTCAATAAGTTGGATCGCCTTTGCTGCGACTTCGGATGCGGTTTTTAAGTTGAAGAGCAACTGAAATTCGCGTTCAAGCTCGATGAAGACTGGGTCACAGTCGCTCATTGAGGGGCTAACCCGAATTGTTGGAGTGCCGAGAAGTGCGGCTTCTGTCGCCATGGTCTGCGTGTCGGTGACGAACAACGACGCATAGCTTAAGACGTCGTGAATTCTGTGCTTCGGCACGTCGAGCACGTGCTCTTGAAGCGCCTCTGGAACATCGCGTTCGGATGAAACAAAGACCTCTCCGTAGTCGCTGAGCTCTTTCACGAGGGCGATTTTGTCGGCGTCAGTCAGCCCGCTGACGCTGGGGCCGTGTGGGCCGTCAAAAGCGTTGAACCGCAGCACACTGTAGTCATGGCTTCTGGGAATGTCCAGGAGATCAAAAACGGATGGGTCGGGCGTGTAGTAATTGGGGTGCAGGTACGCGAGCTCTTTGTAACTCTCGACTTTGCAGTGCTTTGAACCCAACTCTCGTTTGAATGATGACGGTGTCACGAAAACGTCGGTGAACTGATACGTGAGTTTGAACAGCGCGTAACGTTCGGCATTCATTGTGGCCTCGCAGTCATTGAAGGCGATGTCAGGAACCTTGAGCAAGCAGGCGGTGAAAGTGCTATAGGTACCACAGCCCGTGGTCAAGTCGACGTTTTTATCTTTAAGATACCGAAAGGCGTTCACGACATCGTGCGGAAGCGACGTGGTTGTCCTAGACTCTGAGTCGGGCGGACTTGAGAATTGGAAAAAAGGAACGTTGAGTTCATTGAGCAGATCCGTGGTTCCCCCACAGTCACGTGCCAGCACGAAGACCTGGTTGCCATCACGCTCAAGCATGGCTATAATGTTCTTGTAGAAATGTGCTTCAGCTTGGGTATTGACAAAAACGGCAATTTTCATTCAGCTACTCCTCCTCTAGGGTTGTTTCGTGTGTATCCGTGTGTTCATTTTTTG
>Ga0209429_10000493_pt1 | contig 26217 bp, 21 predicted proteins | sample BarGraNGADG00212_3_FD_184493 | JGI IMG/M metagenome (GOLD analysis project Ga0209429, IMG submission 184493) | Arctic peat soil microbial communities from Barrow, Alaska - Barrow Graham LP Ref core NGADG0004-212 (SPAdes) (version 2) | ecosystem: Environmental > Terrestrial > Soil > Wetlands >...
TCTTTGCCACTGAAAGATTCTTAAAATGAAAATCAAAACCAGAAGGATTAACAAACAGGGGGTCAGCAATGACAGAATGTATGTCCTTCCCGGATTTTTGCCATTCAGAAAATGATTTGTCGGCAAGTCTGATATCTTTTGAACGGGTATCCCAATAACAATTATAGTCAGTTATAAGATTAAATTTATGCCAGTTATTAGCTAAAAGATTTCCTTTATCAAAATAGATAATGTTGTTTGTAAAAGTAATTGACCTGTGTTCCTCAATTCTTGTAGCCTGGAGCTGAGCCCTGATATTGAGTGCAAAAATGTTGTTCCTGATTATATTTTCTTTCCCGTAATGCTGGTGAAATCCGGAATTCTTACATGCATAAACAAGGTTATTCTCCAACACTATCCCGAAGGAACCCTCATCAGTGTATAGTCCCCATCCTCCATAATCGAATGAATAAATGTGGTGGATAACATTATTTGAAACAATGGTTCCTTCCGATGCTCCCAGAGTATATACGCCACCCATATCACTCAATTCGCCCCAGCCCAGATGATGGATATTGTTGTATTGAATTATATTTCGTTTTGAAGGACTATAAGCATACCCCCACACCCAGCCGACGGAAATTCCTGAATAACGGAGGTTTGCTATCTCATTATGAGTAAGCTTATTATCGCTGGCATTAAAGATGATTATCCCGACTGCACAAGGAAATACATTTCCGCCGTCACGGATAATATTATTATCGATCACAATATTCTTTGTTATATTTTTTTCATTCTGATCGATTATTGTCTCTCCTATTTTTACTCCTCCTGCCCCGAGATCGTGGATATAACAACCTGTAACCTTGCAATCGCTACAGGCTCTTCTGAACCAGAACCCGTATGTCCCGGTATTAGCTATTTCGCAATTGATGAAGGAGACATTCCTGGCAAAATCAAGCGTTATAACTGCATCAACCGGAGCAGCTGCCTGGGCAGCCTCATTTCCATTGTAAGGCATCAGATAGCCAGCGACTTTAAAATCAAGGTTTTCAAAACGTACATTTTCTACCAGCTTGCCGGATGCCTCATCACCTTGAATTGTAATAAAGTTTTCTAAGAGAGGGGCAATGAAAGAGGTATTTTCAATCGTTTCGCCTTCGCGGGGAATATAATATAAAGTTCCTGTACGTTCAAGGAACCATTCACCGGGCGCATCGAGAGCCTGCCTGAAGTTATCAATGAACCAGCTGGTCTTATTATTAAGCGGATTCCATGGTTTCATACCCTCTCCGGCGATATAGATAGCTGATTGTTTCCTGCTATAACTTAAAATATGCTTCCTGGTATTATCCCAATTATGATAAAAAGTAATTACGGCATCCTCAAAATCCTGTTTTGAAAAAGAATTGAAGCTTCTGGCATCCATACTATCGAGGAGTATTTTTTGTATAGCCACTTCGGGCGACCTGCCGGTACCCTGTTCACCAATTGTTTCGGTAACGCTTTTTATAAAATAGAATCCCTGGTCAGGAGTGCGGGCCCGGGTAGCCCGTCTGTTATTCACATACAATTGTTCAAAATACCATTTATAATAAGCAACCTGAGGTATGAAAGTTTTCCAGAGTTTATCATTTACCTTTTCAAATCCGCTAATAGGGACACCTGCTGAAAAAACAGCTTTCGCCCCGCTTTCAGTGCTGAAAACCAGGGGCGCAGATGATGTCCCTGAATCCTCAATAGTCAGCTCCAATGGCTGAAGCATAAAATATTCACCCTGAAGAGCGATAACTTCAATTGGTTGATTGGCCGGAGTGTCTTTACGGATTTCTCTTGTGCGATCGCGTGCTCTGGTTAAGGATGCATAAGGGCTATTTAGTGTACCTGCATTTGAATCATTGCCGGAAGGAGAGATATAGATTTTCTGAGAATAGACGCTTCCGGTACTGATAAGCAATAATATAACTAATGAAGGGACAACAATTTTTATTTTCGTCATATACTTATTGTTTTTGTCATTAAATTTATGAAAAATTATTTGTTATGATGATAATAAACTGATTATTGAAATACACTTTAAAATTATAATCATGAAAAAAATCCTAACTAACCTGATAGCTATATTTATTTTACTGGCTATCACATCATCCGGACTTCTTGCAGAAGTAAAACTTCCGGCTATTTTCGGCGACAACATGGTTCTACAGCAGCAGACCGATGCTGCCATATGGGGCAAGACAGCTGTTGGTTCGACGGTTAAGGTTACAACTTCGTGGAATAAAAAGAGCTACACAGCTCGTGCCGATAAGGACGGAAACTGGAAACTAAAAGTATCAACCCCTGTTGCAGGAGGACCCTACAATGTAACAATCAGCGACGGGAAAACACTTACCCTGAAGAATGTACTAATCGGTGAAGTATGGGTCTGCTCGGGTCAGTCAAACATGGAAATGCCGATGAAAGGATATAGAAATCAGCCTGTTACAGGATCAAATGAGCTCATCGCCACTTCATCTAATGAGAATATAAGGTTATTTACTGTTACAAAAGCAACAAGCCTTGTGCCACTTGATGATTTTACCGGCATTTGGAAAACCGGGGAACCTGAGAATGTTAGCGAATTCAGCGCCACAGCTTATTATTTTGGACTCATGCTTAACAGAGCCTTAAATGTCCCAGTCGGACTCATTAACACCAGTTGGGGAGGAACAAGGATTGAACCATGGATCAGTGAAGCAGGAATTAAAAAATTTGATTGGGTAAAACTACCTGACAAAACCCAGCAGCAGGGAACCCTTTCGCCACAGACTCCAACAGTTCTCTTCAATGCAATGATAAACCCGATTGTTGGTTACGGAATACGCGGTGCAATATGGTACCAGGGTGAATCCAACCGTAATGAACCTGTAGAATACCAACAACTTCTTCCCGGGCTTGCAGAAAACTGGAGGTCCGTATGGGGTGTTGGTGAATTCCCATTATATTATGTACAGATCGCTCCGTTTGACTACGGCCCAACAGGATTGAATTCATCATATCTGCGTGAAGCACAGCTTAAAGCATCAACTGCTATAGCTAATCTTGGAATGGCATGTATAATGGATTGCGGAGAAAAAGATGTTATACATCCTGCTGATAAAGCTGCAGCCGGAAACAGGCTGGCATATCTTGCCCTTGTGAAGACCTATGGGAAAAAAGGATTCGCCAGCGACGGCCCTGTTTTAAAGGAAATGAAAATCGAAGGCAACCAGGTAAAACTTACATTCGATAATTCATCAAACGGACTTACTTCCTTTGGAAAAGATCTTTCATGTTTCGAAATAGCTGGCTCAAATAAACGGTTCTTTCCGGCTGAAGCATTCATAACTGGCTCAGGGATAACCTTGTTTTCACCTTCGGTAAATGAACCTGTTTCGGTAAGGTACGCCTTTAAAGATTTCATTACAGGCGATCTGTTCAATACTGAAGGATTACCGGCATCATCATTCAGGACAGATACCTGGGATATACAGTAGATCCTGATCGGCTTCTTTGAAGATATGGAATATCAGATCAAATTGATAATACCATGCTAATTGGGGTGGCACGTAATGCCACCCCTCAAGCTTTGGTGATAAAACCATAATGAGTGGTTTTATCTGATATTTTCCCAATTCGGGATAATCGAATTGAGTATTTATTTTACAATTGGTGTCAAAACAATATTCCTGAAAGAGGCCTTTGAGTGATCACCCTGGAGGTAGATTGGACCAGGAGCAAATACATCTGATTTTATTGCGCCTCCAGTCGGGCCGTATATTGGCTGATTATCAATTATTTTGACTCCGTTCAGAAGAACAGTAAGGTACCTGTTGCATAATGTCAAGTCAAGTGATTGCCAGGTACCAGCAGGTTTTTCTGCATTTACTGTTGGTGTAATACGGCTGTAAAGCGCTCCCATGTTATGTGAATCGAGCGGTTTTTTATAAGAGTCGAGCACCTGAATTTCGTACATACCGCGAAGATAAACGCCGCTGTTACTACCTTCCGGAACATTTACGTCGAGTTTCAGATTGAAGTCTTCAAATTCCTTTTCAGTTCTTAAATTTCCATAACTTATATGAGGGGCGCCTTCGGTTTGAACCGGGTCAGTAACAAGTATCCCATCAACTACCTTAAATCCGTTGGTCTGTTTTTCGTTTATCATCTTCCAACCTGTAAGGTCTTTACCGTTAAAAAGTGTTATCGGTTTGCCGAACTTTAGGCTTGCCATATCCGGTGCCGGTGGTACAGGAGGCAGTTTTGTTCCAACCCAGGTAGTTGTATCAACACCCAATCCGTTGCGCCGGGGGTTTAATAGCAAACCTGTAATTTTATCAGCACCTTGCTTCGTGACCTCGAGCCAATTTGTATTCACCCCTGTGCGAACAGGATTATTATTTGCATCTCTTGTACGAACAACATTATTTGAACGTTGAACTATTAAAACATTATTTTTAGCCAGAAAAACATTTGAAACAGGTGATACGCTTCCGCCACCCCAGAGAAGATCAGCATCATAATAGTTTTCTTCCTTTCGTACTTCAAGCCAGCCCACGGAGCCACCCTGAATATCGATAGTCCATTGTCCAAGAAATTCGGAAATATCGGTTTTTGGCAATGGTACCTCCTTTGGAGTCTCCTTGCATGAAAAAACCAACATGGCAGCAATTGCAAAAGCAAATAAAATTTTTGAAGTTTTCATAAGTATTAAGATTGAAGATTAAATTGTTTAAGAAACAAAATAAATGAAAGCATATATTATTCAATACAATTCAGGCACTTACCTTTTTATCCTTAAAACTACTTTTTATCGTAAATGAGTGTGGTTTTCCTTTCGCCACGTGATGATACAGATGTAGAGTTAATTGTCAGAACTGCTCCTGCAAGGGTGTACACTTCCGTCATTTTTATCTCAATGTTTTCGCCATTAGCTTCAAATACCATTACCGATGAAACAGTCAGTGTTTTCTTATCGTCCGACCATTTTGCGATAGATTTCTTTGAGGTATTGAATATCGGGTTCACGCTCTCCTTGCCATCCAGAGTATATTTCTCTTTCATTTCCCTTTCTCCATCCTGTGTGGTAAAAGTTCTTGCAAGTGAAAAAGTTGCGGCATCCTGTACAATTATAATCTTTTGTGAAACCATCCGGGAACCACCTTCACCCTGATTGCTTTTTGATTCATTGAATGCCCATGTCCCGGAAAAATTAACCGGATTTTGTGCGAATGCACCTGAAGGAATCATGAATAAAACTGCAAACAAGCTTAATATCATTACCTGCCTGCTTCTGAAATAAGTAAAATTGCTTCTCATAGATTAAGTATTATTTAGGTTAATAAATTCAGTTATGAAGGTACGATTAATTATTCTTTCAGGATCAAGTTAATATGGAATAATTCTGTTTTTATCGAAAGAATGGCATAATGGTGTAACGGCATCACGATACAACGTTCTAACGGGTTAAGGACAAAAATAAATTAATTATTCTCCTGGGTTTTCAGAACATCTGTCTTATATGCCCGGTTTTCAAGGATCCTTACGTACTTCAGAGCTAACTTTATATTATAATTTTCATATGCTTTCTGTGCCCATTTCAGCGCATTATCAAGGTTGCCGTTTATCTCACTTATTATTGCCATATTATAACAAGCCCTGCCGGCCACTTTCATTTTTGAGTTTGCTGTCTCCTTTTCCCAGAGCATGGCGGCTTCATCCCAATTCCCAACCTGTGCCTTACGTTTGGCTATCTTAAAATTGTTGGTTCCTTTTACATAATAATCGCGCATTACTCTCAACTCATAAGGAAGAATCCGCAATGCATAACTGTGTCCGGCTTTATTGCTTACCTGATTCACCGCTTCTTTCCTGCCAATAAGTGCCCCGGCAGCGAGCAGTGGATTTACTCCACGTCCCGAAAAGACTATTGATTCACCGAGGTTGTACTCATCAAGAATAAGCTGATTGGCAGGATCATAAATTCTCCATCCTGTTTTAACTATGGTCTCCATATCGGCTTCATGTTCAAGTCCTGGTATTTTCCCAAAAGGTGTTTTTATATCTGTCGGCCGGGTGGAATAGTTTATTTTGGTATCGGTATCAAACATCTCGAGTGAGAAGAGAGCATTCGTACCAGTTTCTTTGCATATCTTATTTACTATTTCCCAGGTTAGAGGAACAGGAAAGACTCCAAGACCCGGAGTCCTGAAATCGATATTGTTCAATGTCTTAACTTCCGTGAATCTTCCGTTATTCCGGAGTTCCTCAGATAGCCCTTTAATGCCTTCCATAGCACCATCCTTATCGAGGTCGACTCCTTCAAGTGACAGCACTTTGTCAACAACATCAAGAACTTTGGTCTTATCTGTCGGTACACTACGGTTAATTATCCCGACACTCTTTATAGAAGACGGAATAGTTACAGGAGCTGGTTCGACAACATTTAGATACAACTGATCTGTCTTGCATGACTGCAATATGCTGGCTGCCAATAAAATAAATAGATATTTTTTCATAAATTGTTTTCTGATTATTAATACTTTATTTGGAATACTCTTATTTTAATAAACTTCAATCTTCAATCTTAACCACCCTTATATTCTTCAGAGCTGCCCTGGTATTCCAGGAAGCTATTCCGAACGGCTTTGACAATTCAACTTCAGGACGTATTGATAATCTTTTGGATCCTTTCCTGAAATCTACAACCAAAACGCTGTCGATCGAAGCTTTGATTTCATTTTCTTTAACTTCAAGACAAATATTGTACCAACGATTTTTTTCGAAGTTCATAAGCCTGGTAGTTTCATTTTCAGCAGCATCAAGACCATTAATGCAACTCAGTCCAACTGTTGCTCCTGCCCATCCGCCTATTATCAGTGAGCAATATTCTTTCCCGACCGGGAAAGTAATTCCGCAGAAAAAGTCATTACCCTCCACACGCCTGGCATCGAGAGTAACTTTATAATTAACCCGCAAAAAATCTTTTTTCCATGTGATACCGGTGCATCCATCACCCATTCCAAGAATAATCTCACTTCCTGAGACATATACCGGGCCCTGTGGACCAAAGTTAGTTATCTCCCAGCCATCAAGGGTCTTTCCATTAAAAAGAAAGGATGAATCTTTTTCAATTTCCGGAACAACTTGTTCCTTTTTAACTTCATTTTGTTCTTTCTGTCGTTTATGTCCGCCGGTACATCCAATTAAAAATAAAACAGAAAGGAAAATGAATTCAAATGTTACAATTCGCAGAATCATTCTTCAGGTTTCTTTAATTCCCTTACAGGTTTGTCAATAATTTCAAAAGAAGGTAATATATTTTTATTGTCCGTAGCTTTCAACTGCTCCAGTTTCCTTCCGGAAGGCAATACCCGGCTTTCCCAGGAACCTATTGCATCGTTGTAACCTTTAAGAGCAGTTTTTAATCCTCCTCCCACCTTATCGAAATGATCGGCAAATACTGTCACTCTTGTATAAAAATCCATAGCAGCCTCCATTATCTGTAATGCATTTTCGGTAATATTATGTTGCTGCCACGACATTGCCACTGATTTCAGCACAACAATAAGAGTAGTTGGTGTGGCCAAAATTATTTTATTGTTCATTGCATCCTGAAGGAGAGTCTTATCGGTCATAAGAGCCACATTCATAGCAGATTCAACCTCCATGTACAACACAACAAAATCAGGAGTATTCTGAAATTGTGACCAGTATTGTTTTCTGCTTAGTTTCGTTATATGATCCCTGAGGTCCCTTGCATGTTTGGCGAAAAGAAGATTCCGGGATGTCTCATCGTCAGTTTCAAGTGCTTTCAGGTAGGCATCGAGCGGCAGTTTTGAATCGACTACCACATGGCTGTTCCCGGGCAGGTTAATAATCATATCGGGTTTCAGAACTGAATCTTCACCCTCTGTATATACCTGTTCAACAAAATCACAATGAGCCGACATACCTGAAAACTCAACAGCCCGTTTGAGACCAATCTCGCCCCAGCGACCTCTTACCCTCGGGTTCCTTAATGCATTTACAAGGGCACCTGTCTCTTTTTGAAGGGAAGCATTTGTACTTTGGATATTTGAAAGCATCTCGGTTACCTGTCCAAAGGTTTTCTGAGAACCATTTTCAAGCTCTTCAATCCTTTTTTTGTAGCTGTCAATTGATTCTTTTACAGGTTTCAACATCTCCTCGATAGCTGTTTTCCGCTGATCAAGATTTCCTTCAGCATCTTTAACCTGAGTCTCAAGCTTGGTTTTGGCAAGGTCAAGGAATTGTTTATTATTCTGTATCAATGCGTCCGAAGCTGCCGACTTGAATGTATCGAGCATTGCTTTTCTTACTTCATCGAGGCTGTTATTCTGAGCTTCGATCTTAGCCTGCAACACGCTGTTTTGTTTTATTAATTCATTCAACTCTTCTCCCTTTTTCAGAAGGGATTCATTATATCTTGTTTCAAAAACAGACCTTGTAACAAGCCAGGTAATTAAAGAGCCAACTAACAAACCAATAACTATGTATAATAAGATTTCCATAAGAGGGCCATTGCTTTTAGCTGATCTCCAAATTTAAAGTTTTTTAGGATATCAAACCGCAAAAAAGAGTATTTTAAGCTTAAACAGGTATTACATGCAGGTGGCTAAACAAATTAAAAGAAAATGAGTTGTTGTATTTGTTTTTCCATTCTTCAGAATTAATTCAAAATTGGAACGTACTTTTATCGATTGTATTCATTTACCAAATTAAACTTAATAAGATTAATTATGAAGAAAGCATTTTTCTCAATCAGCTTTGTTGCTTTGATTATCAGCAGTTCTCAGTTAATTGCTCAATCGAACTACAAAATTGTTAATAAAATTCATGTTGTTGGTGAAGGAGGTTGGGACTATCTTAATGTTGATGAAATTAATGGCAGAATATTTGTATCGCACGCAACTGTTGCACAGGTCATTGTTATCAATACCGGGAAACTTGCCGGTACTATTCCCGATACAAAAGGTATCCATGGCATTGCAATTGCGAATGATCTTAATAAAGGTTTTACAAGCAATGGCCGGGATTCATCTGTAACTGTCTTTAATCTTAAAACCCTTGAGGTAATTACTAAGACAAAAATAACCGGTCAAAATCCTGATGCTATTTTATATGACCCTTATTCACAAAAAGTTTTTACATTCAATGGGGGAAGCAGCAATTCAACAGTAATTGACGCTAAGACAAATAAAGTATTAGCTACCATTCCTCTTGATGGGAAACCTGAGTTTTCTGCTACTGATGGTAAAGGTAAAGTTTATGTTAATATCGAAGACAAAAGCGTAATCAATGTTATTAATTCAACGACTTTAAAAGTTGAATATCATTGGCCAATATCCCCCGGAGAAGAACCCAGCGGACTAGCTCTCGATAATATAAATCATCGTTTATTCAGTGTTTGTGGTAATAAATTGATGGTGGTTACTGATGCAATAACCGGCAAGGTTATAACTACCTTACCTATTGGTGACCGTTGTGACGGAGTGGCATTTGATCCTGAAATGAAACGTGCATATGCTTCTAACGGCGAAGGCACTGTTACTGTTGTTCAGGAAGAAAATAGTAATAGTTTTAAAGTGCTTGAGACCTTTACAACACAGACTGGAGCCAGAACAATCGCGATCAATAAAGTTTCACACCACATGTACCTGACCACTGCGGAGTATGAACCAGCATCTTCCGCTAGTAATCGCAGACCATCAGTAAAACCAGACTCATTTGTAATTCTTGATATAGAAACATTGAAATAATAGCTACTCAACCTTAAAGGCACTATCTTATTATCTGACCATTCAAATACATTCCGATTACTCCGGAGGCTTCGGTCCATTTCCCTTCAGTTGATTTTTTATGATAGGTAGTGCCAGTAAAGTATGTTGTACGAAATAATAATCTGCCCTCACCTAAATCTCTGTACAATTCTAAAGCTATTAAAACATCTCCCTCAATTATTATTGAATATTCCTTCAGATCCAACGTTACAACTTTATTGATTTTATCTTTTGTAAAGGAGATGTAAACCGGTTTTGTTAAAATATTTTTATATTCTATTTGATTAAACGTTTCGTAAATATTTAATCTGAAAGTAACTGAATCGTATGTGCAAGTTGCCACATTAAGGTTCAAATCTTTAAGTTTCACTGGCCTTTTGATATGAAGATTTATGCCCAATTCGGAACCTAAATCGTTATATGCAAAACCAGATCTAAGATCGTTTGAAAAAACCGGAGTGCCTAATCTAATTTCCCTGGGTTTAAAATAAACCACTTTTACTTCCTGTAATTTATAAGATATAGGGTCCAGATAAACGTCTTTTGTCAATTTCTCTTTGAAGTAACCAACAAGAAAGGATTTAGATTCATATCCAATCATTGAAAACCTTAATGTATCAGTGTCATAAGTATCGCCAAGGGTTATCGTGAAATTGCCAAACTCGTCTGAAACTGTACCGACATTCTTACCAATAACTCCAATATTCACAAAACCAAGCCCTGAGTTTGTCTCACTTGAGTAAACCTTACCTTTTATCGGTTGGCTGAAAACAAGTCCGGGGATAAACAAAACAAAAAGTAATAATCCTGCTTTAATGTTTAGCTTCTGTCTATAAAGTGTCATCACTTCTTTAAGGTTACAATTTTGTTATGTAAAAGGTACAATATATGACACAAAATGTTTATAATTAAAATTCTTTAGCCGCAGAAGTTGTTGTTTCATTTTAATGATATTCAATATATTACAACAACAAAAGATGCAGTAATAATAATTAATGAATCTATTTCAATAGAAAATCAGTTAGTTTATAATATTAATAACTAACTGATTTTCCATTAATAGTTTGCATTATTAATTACTCCCCTGCCAGTTAAAAGATATGCTTCTTTTCACACCATTATTTTCAACTGTAATGCGGAAATGCTGTTCTACATTATTATTATTATGATCATGATAAAACCTGATAACCTCTTTATTTCCGGTTATTTTCCAATCTTTATATTGACTTTTCTGAAATTTTTCCATTACAGAAGGAGGGATAGGAATATTAGTGGCCATCTCTCTTGTTTCAACAAGCTCTCCTTTATTTGTATAAACTGCCCAAAGATCATAACCTTTGTTGGTTTTAAGCGTAACTTCGTAACGATCAAGATCAAGATTTCCCTGACCCACATCATAAACCCATCCGTATTCCTTTAATGCATAAGGGAATCTAGACCATGTTACAGGATTATCCTTATTAAACTGAACGTTAACTGCTTTTACAACTGCAGGAGGAATCTGGTCTTTCGAAATTTTAGCAGTTACAGTAGGTTCCAGGTCATTAGAGTTATAATCATGAGATACTTGTGCCGGGGATAGAAGCACAAATGTCATCAATGCTAAACATGTAATCAATAATTTTTTCATAATTTCAAATTTTTAGTTATTAATATTATATCCAGCATTAAACAACAAATTTCAAACTGAATTGTTCGAATTATTGATTTATTAATCTTAATAAAACCTTTTGTTTTCGTTCGTCAAACTTTTGTCTTTTGTATTATATCCTCTTCTATTTCGCAATTTCAAAAGTGTAAAATTCATAGAATATTTTCCAGCTGTACTCCTGCCCCGGATCAACTTTAATATGTAAATATGGTTCAGGGCACAGTGTTGTCGGACATGCCCATAGCACAAGTTTGGAAAGCGGCTGGTCGGATGTTATCCTTACTCCTGCACCTGTTTTTATGTTCTCTATTTTAAAATCATAATCTTTTGAGGTATCACCAACCCCGGTCAATCCGCCGCAATAGATTGTCTCGCCATTTTTCAGCTCTCTTTTAAGCATCAGCTTTTGATTTTGAAAATATGCTATATCAGCCGGACCCCTGAATGTTCCGCCGGGATTAAATGCAAAAGTGACTGTTATATCGGGACCCGAGGGACCTTTATCAATCATGGGGAAGTTATGATTATAAACATCTGTTTCAATTGGACTCTTACCTGTATTCTTAAGAGTATGGGCCAAGACTAATTCAGGTTTACCTTTTACCAGCTGAACTGTTTTTGTGTATTCATAAGAATAATCAATGTCATTCAGAATATGAACAAACTGAACCTGATCGGCTTTCTTCTTTATTTTCCATTCACCATGATTTTTGATCAAATAAAGCTTAAAACTGGAATAAGGTTTCTCGTCAGGTTTGACAAGCATCCCCACACCAGGTTTAAAGAAAGTATCTCCGGTTTTTGCTTTATCGAAGCCTGAGGGAGTAAAATCTTCAACTGGACCCATAATTGCGTCATGAATTTCAGGGTCGTACTTCGGAAACCATTGCCCGAAATAGCTATGGCCTTTGAATTCAAGAGATGGGATAATACCTGACCAATCGAATCTTGTCGCCCTGTAATAACCAATTTGTGAGTCGGGCAGGTAAAGATTTGCTTTAATTAATTTATTGGAGATCTGAGCCTGAGGAATTTTTTCAGACTGGGTAGCAGAGATCATCAGACCTGAAAAGAGAACAAGAATAATAATAACCCGTTTCATAAGAGAGAATTTAATTTTTAATAGAACAGCAGCTAATTTAATATATAAAAACAAAAAAAAGGGCTCAACTGAGCCCTTCAATAAAATAAATTAATTCCAGTATTTACTTTTTATCGTAAACTGCTGTAGTTTTTACTTCTCCGTTTTGGCCGGTTCTGGTTGTTGTAACAGAAAGGGTTTTTGCATCTGTGAGAGTCCAGACTTCAGATGAGTTCATAGTTCTTGACTCACCATTCATTTCGAATGTCATAGCGGTTTTGATTGTAAGTGATTTGCCATCAGCTGACCATGTTGCAACTGATTTGCTGGTTCCCCTGCCTGTTGTGTTAACACTCTCTTTTCCATCGAGCGTGTATTTGGAATTTGTTTTGGTAGTTTCGCCATCCTGGTTGGTCCTTGTTCTCTCAACTGAAAGAAGGTTGGCTTCCTGAGTTGCAACAAAATTACCTCCACCCATTCTCTGGCCTTGTCCCTGATTGTTGCCAAAGTTGCTCTTACTGGCATTTAATGCCCAGGTTCCTGCGAAGTTAGCTTTTCCTTGTGCATTAGCAGTCAGCGGCAGCAGCAAAAAAGCCATGATAATAGTCAACGACAGAAACTGAAATTTTTTTACATTTTTTTTCATATAAGTAAATTGAATTGGTTGATAGTAATAATAAAGACAATTTGAATAAGGTAATTATTCCCCTTCATTAATAATATTATTTCAAAATTTGTATAGAATTCACAAATTACAGATTTCAAACATATTGCTAATTCTAATTATTAAACTAATTTTGATCTGATAATTCTGAACAATGCAGTATAGCTGGTTACTTGAATATAAGATCAAAATCAACCGTTCGGGACTCTGTTGAATCTTTCAAGAGGTTCATCCCTCGTTTCTTTATTTTTTTCTCAATTTGATTTATTCAGATTTACTTTCTCCAATTAAACAATTTTTGTTTTACTTATCAATTTAATGGAATTATGGAAAACCTTATTATAACCGGGTCGGGTCTAAAAGTGACTGATGTTGTGAATGTTGCCCGTCACGGACAGAAAGTTGAGCTTCACTCCGATGCAAGAAAAAGAATACTTAAGTGTCGTGCCATGCTTGAGAAGAAAATTGAGGCACACGAGATTATGTACGGAGTAAATACCGGTATTGGTGAATTCTCCGAAATGGTCTTAAATGACGATCAGATAAAAGATTTCCAGAAATACCTTGTTTATAACCATGCAGCAGGAATTGGAGAACCGGCTTCACTTGAAATTGTCAGGGGTGCCATGCTGGGAAGGATCAATGTTCATGCACATGGTAATTCTGGTAACCGGCTTGAAATAACCGAGACTCTTGTTGAGATGCTGAATAAAGGTGTCACTCCGTTTGTCTGCCAGAAAGGATCTGTAGGAGCATCAGGCGACCTGGCTCCTATGTCGCAGATTGCCCTTTTACTTTTAGGTGAAGGTCAGGCATACTATAAAGGAGAGCTTCTTGAAGGAAAGGAAGCTATGAACAGAGCCGGAATAGCTATTCCGGGTCTCCATGCCCGTGATGGTTTAGCTACAATAAACGGATCAAATGTTCTGACAGCTATGAGTGCGATATGGCTTGTTGATGCCAATAACTGGCTTAAACAGGCTGAGATAGCGGCATCAATGTCGCTGGAGGCTCTTAAAGCTAATATGAAGCCCTATACTCCTCTCCTTCATGAAATAAGAGGATTCAAAGGAGCTGTGAGAAGCGCTAATTCAATCAATAAGTGTGTTTCGGGCGGTGATCTTAAAGAAGGACGGGTCAAATCGAAAGTGCAGGATGCCTATTCAATGAGATCAACCCCACAGGTAATAGGAGCTGCCCATGATATGCTTGGATATGCAAGGAGCCAGGTTGAAATAGAGCTTAATGGTGTAGGTGATAATCCAATTTTCTTCCCCGATATGAACATCCAGCTTTCAGGCGCCAATTTCCAGGGATCGCCGGTATCAGTGCCAATGGATATGGCAGGAGCATGCATTACTATGGTCAGCGTTATGTCTGAAAGAAGAATGAACAGGTTGAATAATCCGGCATTGAGTGTCGGATTACCCGATTTCCTGACAAAAGGAGCCGGCATGTTCTCAGGAATGATGCTTAGCCAATATACAGCTGATATGCTGATTGTTGAACAAAGAATATTATCAATGCCCGCATCAATTCAAAGCATCCCTGCAGCAGCTGACCAGGAGGATTTTGTTTCTATGGGAATGAATACCGCAATCAAGAATAACCAGATCCTTGACAATGCATACGGAGTACTTGGTATTGAATTTATGGCAGCGGCACAAGCACTGGACTTCAGGAAGAGTGAGTATTCATTCGGAACAGGCGTTCAGAAAGCAAAAGATGTTATCCGTAAGTATGTCACTTTTTTGGATATTGACAGGCCCCTCTATCCCGATCATACAAAAATGAAGGAACTTGTAAAATCATGTGAAATACTTACCGAAGTAGAAGAGGTGCTGGGAAGTCTTGAATAACAGATAAAAGAAGAAATAATAAACTTTTGCACTTTCATGTTTTAAAAAAATTATTCTAATTTTACAATGATTAATACTTAACCAAAAAATTAAAAAAACAGATTATGAAAAAAACATTGTTCTTTTTCTCAATTCTTGGATTAATATTTATTACAACATCATTCTCATCTTACGGCCAGAAGGCTGATTTTTCAGGTAACTGGGCCATTGACAGATCAAAGATTGCCACCACAGACAATCAGCTTATCCTTGTAAAGATTAATATTAAAACAAAAGGTGACAGCCTTCTTACGGTGAGAGTATACGAAACATCTGATGGCCAGCAATATCCATTTAATGAAAATGTTTCTCTTGATGGAAAAGAGAATAAAACTATTATCTATGATATGCCCAGGAAAGCAAAAGCAAACTGGTCAGCACAGAATGGTTCACTTATCTTTGAATCGACAACGACCTTCAGTGGAGATTCTGGCACAGCAGATTTAGTTACAAAGGAGACATGGAAGCTGGATCCTTCAAAAAATGGTCTTTCTATCGAATCTAAAAACACCCTTCCGCAAGGGGAAACAACCGGAACGTTTTTCTTTAAGAGGGTAACTAATTAATAAGCGGATTATCAGATTTGAAGATTTGAAGGGAAGCAGGATATTTGAGATATTCTGCTTTCCTGTTTCTGTGATTATTGCATCAAGGCCTTAGATTACCAATAATACATACTAACCTACTCACCTATTCTGCACAGGTATTTATCCGTTCTGAGTATTATGGAATTCCTGAGGAATGCGGGTGTGGCCCATATCTGGTCTTTTATCTGGTTCTGAGCGACTATTTCCAACTTGCGGCCTTCCTTAATCACGAGGGTTTCGCCTTTTATGGAAAACAGGTAGATATTACCAGCAGCATAAACAGGTGAAGCATTAAAGTTTGCTTTTAAACGGGAAGTCCATATCTCATTACCTGTTGAAGCTTCGAGGCACATCAGATTATTCTTTGTATCAACTGTATAGATCAGACCATCTTTTATTACAGGTGTCAGCAGCTGCAATCGTTCTACCCGCTTTTTCCATAGTACGTTTGTTCCGGTGATATCTCCTCTGCCATCAGGATTAACTGCCATTAATTCTGAAAAGTCGGATCCGTCTTTATCTACCATATATCCTGTATAAAAGAATACGACACCCTTTTCGGCAAAAGGCATTGAGATGGTGGATTCGGCTCCACGTACCACACGCCAGACCTCTTTCCCTGTTTCAGGCTCATAGGCTATACAGACAGCAGATCCGTTGGATATTAATAAATTGCGTCCTTTTACATTAATAATGAGAGGAGTAACATAAGACTTTCTACCGATTTTGGTCAGTGGCACATAAGGTTCTTCAGGGCGGTCACTCCTCCAGATTTGCTTGCCGGTTGCTTTGTCAAGTGCGACAATAAATCTTACGTCGGTGCCTTCATAATGCAATATCAACAGGTTTTTATAAATTATGGGTGATGATCCGGGCCCCTGTGCATGTTCGCATTTCAGGTCAGTGCGCTTCCATACTATAGATCCGTCAGATGTTCTAATACAGGCAGTTCCAAGACTTCCATAATGAACATAAACAAAGTTTTTTTCAATGCATGGAGTTGGTGTTGCATATGTATTTACTGAATGCTTACCCGGAACATCAGCAGGAGTAAACACTTTAATATCATGAATTATATTGCCGGTTTGAAAATCAGTACAGATTGCGAATAACTCACTTCCGTCTTCTTTAGCTGATGTGACCCATATCTGATTATCAAAAACTACAGGCGACGACCACCCTTTGCCGTGGATTTCGGTTTTCCATTTTATATTTGAATCATCCGACCATTTTAAAGGAGGTTTATCCACATTTGCTATCCCATTCAGGTTACTTCCCCTGAAATGAGTCCAGTTATTATTTTGCGCAAAACAGTTATTATAACCGGTTAAAAGAATTGCAGTTAAAATACAATAAAGGGTTAATGGTTTTCTGATCATCTGTTAGTTTTTTAAAAGGTACATGGACCATTTCAATACTATAAAAATTTGCTGAATATAATATAACTATGCTGATTCGTTGTTAAAAAGTGACAAATTTCAGAATAAAAAATGATAATTAATAACGAACTAAACGAACAGAAGGATCAGCAACTGGGCAATAAAAATTCTCAGAAACATAACCAGAGGATAGACAGTAGCATAAGCCACTGACGGCGCTTCCGACTGTGCAATGCTGTTTGCATATGCCAGCGCAGGAGGGTCGGTCATACTGCCTGCCAGTAATCCGCAAATCTCAAGATAGTTCCTTTTTAATATGTAACGTGTAAAAAATCCGACTAAAAGCAACGGCACTAAAGTTATAATGGCGCCATATCCCATCCAGATGAATCCATCACCTGACAGAAGGGTCGGGATAAACTTTTCACCTGATAACAGTCCCACACTTGCGAGAAAGAGTACAATGCCGATCTCACGGAGCATAAGGTTTGCGCTTGGAGTCGTATATGAAATAAGAGAAAACTTATATCCGTATTTGCTTAATAATATTGCTACAATCAGCGGGCCGCCGGCAAGACCAAGCTTAATGGGATTAATTATACCGGGGATATAAACCGGAACGGAGCCCAATATTACTCCTGATAATATTCCAACGAAAATCGGGATAAGGTTCGGTTCATTTAAACGCTTAACAGAATTCCCAAGATGTGTTATTACTTTTTCAATCGAATTTTCATCACCAACAACAGTAAGCCTGTCTCCCATCTGAAGTCTGATCTGTGGAGAAGCAACCAGCTCGATACCTGAACGGTAAAGTCGTGTAATATTAATATTATATCTAGTTCTCATCTTAAGCGATCCAAGGGTCTTGCCAAAAACCTCACGGTTTGTTATTATTAAACGCCGTGTTATTAATTTGCCCGATTTGGAGGTCAGGTCCATCTCGCTAAGGGTTCCAATCTGCTTTACTATCTCAGGGATTAATCCTTTTTGTGTGACGACCAGGATAATATCATTTTCACAGATGACCGTTTCGGAAGATGCAAGCTGTAATTCACCGTTATGTAACACACGCGAGATCACAATTTCCTGGTTCATCTGATTTGAAATCTCAGGAATTGACTTATTGAAAACCTCAGGATTGTTTACAAGAATGCTGATTTTTTCCGGGATTGTTTCAGAAGGATGCTGCCCCTGGTTAAATAAATCCAGTTCTTTTGTAATATTTATCCGGAGTTTTTTCCGGATGATATACATCGTGAAAATTATTCCGAGCACTCCAAACGGATAGGCAACAGCGTAGCCTAAACCTATATCGGGGATTCCACCGCCGAAAAAGTTCCCTGAAAACTGATTAATTGCTTGCTGGGCAGCTCCCAGTCCCGGCGTATTTGTAACGGCGCCTGACATTACTCCTACCAGCATAGGCAATGACATCCCTGTAATAAAATGGAGCGCTAAAGTGGTCAGGGCGCCAAGCATTACTATTGTCAGAGCCATAAGATTCAGAGAAAGACCTCCTTTCCTGAAAGAAGAAAAAAAGCCTGGTCCTACCTGTAACCCAATTGAAAACACAAAAAGTATAAGGCCAAAATCACGGATAAAAAAAATCACATCATGGTTTGCCGAAAATCCAAAATGTCCCATTGCAATACCTGCGAACAAAACGAAAGTGATTCCCAGGGATACCCCGAATATTTTTATTTTTCCCAGAAAAACACCAAGAGAAATAATTATAGAATAAATGAAGATAGTATGTGCAACTGTCTCTTCCCGTAGTAAATCAATTATCCAGGTCATAATTCTCTAAGGGTTAGGAGTTGAGCGTAAAGCGTTTAGCATAAAGCATAGAACGTAATGAATTGATTATAAATCGTTTATTATTGAACGTTTAAGATTTAATTGCAGAAATGTTCTATTTATAGTGTTCGTCTTTGGGTTTTAGTGACAAAAATCCCTGAGGCATCTGTGATTCAATTGTAATCATTTCCCCTGTTACCGGATGTGGAAATGATAAATAATAAGCATGCAGCCTGATGCGGCGGATATAATCAGTTGAAGCTCCATATTTACGATCACCTACAATAGGGCAGCCAATATCTGAAAGATGCACTCTTATCTGGTTTTTCCGGCCCGTATCTATTTTTATATCAAGTAGCGTATATTTATTTACCCGTTTAATAATTTTATAGTGAGTAACTGCAAATTTAGCTCCGTCTGTTTCGGGGGCAGAATGCATTTTAAGCGATTTATCTTCAATGAGCCAGCTTTCAATAGTGTCTTCAGACTTACCCGGAACACCTTCTACAAATGCATAATAATGTTTTTCCGTTTCTTTCCACCGGTCTTTAATAGAGTTCATTACTTCATACGACTTTGCAAACAACAACACTCCCGACACTTCCTTATCGAGCCTGTGAATAACACTTGCCCTGACACTTCCTTTGGTCATCTTTTTCAGGAACTCGGAAATTATAAAGTGAATACTAATGCTGCCATCAACACTTGATGTGGCGGTTCCTGCAGGCTTATCGACCACAATGACATATTGGTCCTCAAATAAAACAGGAAAAGGAAGCCCTTCTTTAGCCTTCATTCCTGCATGCAAGTTTATATCAACAACATCACCCGGTTTTAATGGATATGAATGCAGGGTGACAGATTTATTGTTTATCCTGATAGTGCCGCTCTGTAACAATTTTTTTATCCTGGTCCGCGGGGAATCAGGATACTGCTCTGTAAGAAATTGCATCAGAGTCAATGGTTTACTTATTGTTGCCTTCACATGATCACAATTTTATTGAAATACCTTAACCGGATTGATTTTGAAACAGGATACTTCATTCAATGTTTCTGCCAGGAATCTTATCATGTGTCATTCAAACCTGATTTTCACAACCGCTTTCCGGACTATTGTGTTTTCGTTTGTTTTCACACATGGGCGATGTGCATCTTCCGGGAAAAACACAAAGAATCTTTCAGGTGATGCTATCCGGTAATTATTTTGTTCAGTGGTTAAAAAAGAGATGTCTTTTACATTGTCGTAAGGAGTGATCTCCTTTGTATTTTCCAACGCTGTAACCCCAATTTTTTCTTCTCCGGAAACCAGATACTGAATATCAGTATATAGTTTATGCACCTCATAGCGGCAATCCTCTTCATTTTTAGTAGTATATTCATTAACAGACACATACAAGTTTTTTCCGTCTAATTCGTATTTTCCTGTACTAATCTCTTCAAGGTTGGTTGTTTTAAGAAAATTAAATGCCTTTTTCCACCTTTCCCTGTTTTTAAAAATCTGGATAGCCAGTTCCTTTTTATTTATTGATTCATCAGGGATTATATCCCAGTCAAGTCTCCATTTTCCGGTATGAAACCATCTATTTAGTTCTTCCTCATTCCAGTTTTCGGGATTATTTGATGCCTGACGAGGCCCCGAAAATGCCTCAGTAAAATTTCTTAATAGTGAAGAAAGATTTTTTGCTTTCATTTTTATGATTTATTTAATACTCAATTTATTTCACCTTTATAAATTTCTTATTTAAACGGTTAATAACAACCCCTGAGAGAAAACCGATTATAAAAATGGCCATTGTTCCAAAAACAATCGAAAGGTAACTGTGGAACGGACTGGCATACTTCAGCAAATCACCGCTTTTGAAGAGTAATGGTGACAAGCTCATCCAACCAATCACAATTACACCTGCAATGACTCCGATTATCGCACCGAGGTTATTAACTCTTTTTGAAAAATATGCTAACAGGAATAACCCCAGCATTCCCCCGCTGAATATTGATGCCAGTTTCCACCAGGTATCCAGAGCACTTTGGACATTTATCATGGCAATTGCAATAAATATGCTGATAATGCTGAAAAGGAAAGAGGAGATGTATAAAATCTTCATTGATTTTTTTTCGGCATCAGAACCTGTCAATTTATGTTTGAAATAATCATTCAGAATAACTGTGGCTGAGCTGTTTATGCTGGTCGAAATAGTGCTCATACCAGCTGCAAAGATAGAGGCAATGAGTAATCCTGTCAATCCTGTCGGAAGATTATTCACAATGTAAAAAGGAAAAACTCTATCTGTCTGGATCCCTGCGGGTAAGATACCGGGATGAGCAGTGTAATAACTGAAAAGTGCTGTGCCGATAAACAGGAACAAAAAAGAAACAGGAATATAGATTAAACCACCATAGAGGGCTGATTTTTTTGCCTCTTTATCAGAACTTGCCGTCATATAGCGTTGAACATAGTTCTGATCAATGCCAAAATTCTGCATATTTATGAAAAATCCATAAATCAGGACAACCCAGAAAGTCGAGCTCGTCAGTTCCATTTTAAAGCTTCCAAGGCTGAATTTATGATTGTCTGCAGCGATCTGAAATAATTGTCCCGGACCCTCAGGCATTGAAAATATCAGTACAACGGCACAAACCAGTGCTCCTAAAATTAAAATTATCCCCTGTATGGCATCTGTCCATACTACTGCCTGAATACCTCCAAGCAAAGCATAGATCATAACACTGGCCCCGGTAATGATGATTATTGTCACTATGTTCCAGCCAAGAATTACATTCAGTGTAAGGGCCAGCAGGAAAAGTATCGTTCCTGTCCTCATCAGCTGTGTAAGAAGATACATTATCGAAACATAAATTTTTGCCCATGGACCAAATCGCATCTCGAGATAAGTATAAGCTGAAGGACTGTTAATGGACCTGTAGAGCGGCACAAAAAATTTAAATGCCATAAAAGAGGCAAAAGGTAATGACAAGCTGAATACAAATGCGTTCCAGTTTGTCTGATAAGCTTGTCCGGGAAGGGCAAGATAGCTTATACTGCTGACAAATGTGGCGAAGATAGACATTGAGATTACCCAGGTTGGAATATTCTTATGTCCGACAGAAAAGGCTGATGATGATTTGTTTTTCCAATAGAAGGAACTACCGAACAGAACAATTCCGATAAGGTAAACTAAAAATATAGTGATATCGAGTATTTTCATTTTTGAAAAGAATTATTTATAAATGTTTTATTGTTATTTAAATCAGTTCCCTGTAATTTAAGTCTTCAAGTAATTGGCTTATTTTCTGGCGTTCAGGTTCCTTAAAACGGTGGAAAGGTTCAGCCAAATAATCATTACATATCCCCATTACTGATAAAGCGCATTTCAAACCCTTCAGGTAACTCGATCCATAATGCCCGACTTTGTAAATCGTAGAGCTTATCTGAATCACCTTTTGCTGTAGCGGAAGTATCTTTTCAAAATTACGGCTGACAGATGCGTTGTATAACTCAACATACAACTTTGGGAACATATTTGCCCCGCCGTTTACTCCTCCATGTCCTCCGGTAAGAACAAATTCGGCCATAAATTCTTCCGCGCCCACCATAAAAGTAAAGTCATTTCTATCCTTTAATTCGTATTGTACCTGTTTAAAATAAGCCAGATTGGATGAACTGTCTTTCATCCCGACAATTCCGGGGATCTCAGCAGCAGCTTTTACGGTTTTCGGTTCAAATATCACTTTGGTATGGACGGGCATGTTGTAAATAAAGAGCGGCAAAGGCATTTTTATCATTATCCGTTTCAAATATTCTAACAGCTCAGGCTGGCCCGATGCAAAATAGTAGGGCGGCGCCAAAACAACTGCATCAGCCCCGCAATCGGCAGCTACTTTGGCTAAGTTCAGACTTTCTGCAAAAGCAGAATCTGTTATCCCAACCATAACCGGAACCCGTCTGTCAACCAATAAACAAGTGCGTTTAATTAACTCAATCCGTAACCTGTAACTTAAACTGGCAAATTCACCAGTTGTACCCAGAATAAAAATACCATGGACACCGCCTGAGATGGTTTTCTCAATCAATCGTTCGAGGCCTTCAATATCGAGTGTATCATTATCGAGTAAAGGTGTTACCAATGGAGGAATAATTCCACGTAAAGGGGATTTAAATGTTCTTTGCATTTTACTATTTTTTTATAATTAGTCGATTACTTTTTAAATTAAAATATAATATCAATATAACATTTTGTTATACGTCTTATTTTCAATGTGTTACACATTATTATTAAAATAACCTTCTCAGGATCAAATTTTAACCAGGTTCACTTTTTAAGAATATCTAAATGAACATATTTTATTTTTATCCTGTTATAAGTATAAGTGATATGGACCGAACCGTCTTTTCCCTGAATAATTGCGGGGTAACTGAATTCACCTTTCGGTTCATTTTCCAAAACAATTATTTCGTTCCAGTTTTTTCCATCAGCTGAAGCAAAAAGAGCCAACTTGTTCCTTCCGTTCTCAATGGGATTACATATCAGTAATTGCAAACCATTGTTAAGAGATACAGCATCAATACCTGAATTATTGTTGATAAGAGTTGTGGCCTGCAATGGTGACCATGTTTTACCCTTGTCTTTCGACCATGTTTCTACGATTTTTTTCTCCCTGCTCCGGCAAAGCATCTGAATTTTCCCGCCTTTGTAAAAAAGAATGGTGGGCTGAATAGCATTAAAACCGTTGTTGTCAATCTTCGTTTTTCTCCAATTATTTAAATCCTGATCAGACATTTCGGCGTAAATATTCCAGCTTTGGGTAGTTTCGACACTGGTAGGATAAAGGATTGTCCCATTTTTTAATCTTTCTGCTTTGTTTTTGATCGGCCCCAAAAGGTTGTCGGGTATCTGAACCTTTTCTGACCACGATTTTCCGTCATCTTTTGAGATTTTATACATCCCCCACCATCCACGCGGACTGGGGCCAACTTTATAAAAGAGAATTATATCACCATTATCCCTCTTAAAAAGCACCGGGTTCCAGCACGGATACCGAAGCGTATCATTAATGATCCCGTCGGCAGCCAGAGCAGGGTCGCTCCATTTTCCGCCTTTATTCACTGAGGTATAAATACATACATCAGGTCGGCCTTCACCCGTTCCGCCAAACCAGGCAGCTAAAATACCCTCATCTGTTTCAAGAAGAGTTGATGCATGGCAACTCCGGAAAGATGCTTTTTCATAAATAAACTCTGATTTTATAACTTCTGCTTTAATTTTTTCGGGTGATATCTTCTGTCCATATAATGATAATATAAACATTAACATAACCAAAACGGCAATTTCTTTTTTAAGTGTATTCATTACATTTATTTTTAATATTTCGGAAAATTACGCAAATTATGCAAAGCTTCCTTTGAAGCATCTTTGAAAAACTTTGTATCATAGCTGTAAGTAACAAAGCGCATACCCTCAGCTACCCACTTTTTCACATCCTTAATGTCATTTAAATGAACTCCGGGGGCCACGCCATATTTTTTGCATTGATTAATGATTTCTATGAACGCAGCTTCAACTCTTGGATGATGGATCTGGCCGGGGATTCCCATATCGTCAGTCATATCGGCAGGCCCGATCATGATAGCATCTATTCCTTTGGTGGACAGGATTTGATCTAAATTATTCACACCCTCCTCACTTTCAATCTGGACAATTGTCATAAGCTCCCGGTTAGACCATTCTGTATATTCTTCAATTGTATAATCTCTGAATAAAGTATGCGTGGTTGACATGCTTACTCCTCTTTTTCCCATTGGGGCGTATTTAGTTGACCTGATTATACGGTCTGCTTCTTCTTTCGTCTTTACCTGCGGCAGCACCAGGCCTTCTGCGCCAATATCAAGCATTTGCGCCATTTGATGATACAATTTATCCGGTACGCGTACAAACAACGACATCTCTTCGTACTTAGCCGCTAAAGAAAAATCAGCCAGTGTTTCATAATCATAGTCATTGTGTTCGGTATCCAATATGATGTAATCCCATCCTTCTGAAGCACACATAGCTACTGCCTGTGGCGATTTGAGAATACGAAGCATTGTACCAAAGCAGACACCACCTTCTTTCAATATTCTTTTTACACGGTTTGATTTTAGTTTCATTACAGGTAAGTTTAATTAATTCTATTTTCCTGCTGATTGGGTCAGTGTAACTGTGACTGTATTAACCCCTTCTGCTGAAAAGGTAACTGTCGCACTCCTTGGTACTGTAGTATTGGCACTGCTCACTACTGTAACTGACTCATTACCTGATCCTCTTGAAGATGAAACCGAGAGCCATTGAGCATCACGTGTTACACTCCAGGTTGTATTGGACGTAACTGAAATACTTCCAGTTGAACCAGCGGCCGAGACTAATGTCAGACTAGCCGGGGAAACTGATAAAATCTGTTTCTTTATCAGCCACACTTCCGCTATTTGACAACCACGACCTGCTCCACCCTGACCAGTTTTCATATCCCATTGTAATGTTAAATCACCATCTTTAGTAGCTTCCAGTGGTACATCAAACGAAACCGGTCCTATTTCACCTGCTCTTCTGGTATAATCATGCACCATTATATCATCCGCCAAAAGACGGATAGGTGTCGTACTAATATAGGTGACTTTTACCTCATATTGGACTGTTTTATCAAGATCTGAATAGTGCATCTTTAATGGGTGACCAAATAAAGTTTGCATATATTGACCCCACGATATTCTCAAAGCTCTTATGGAAAATCCAGCAAATGGAGAATGATAAAATGAAGGGTCATTTTTATAGTCTGCTTCCATTACTATATGAGGTTGATTTGCCAGATCCCCTAAATCATCATAAAATCCTCCTGGTCCGGGGTTCTTCCAGTTTGTTATCTTTTCAATTTCACTGAGACGACCCTGCTCATTATCTATCTGAGCAATACGTGTGAACTGCGTCTCCAACCAAAGACGATCATTAAAAGGAGAACTGATTAAATCCAGGTTTGCTCCTCTACCTACCGCTATTGCATAATATTTTTTTACGCTTAATTGCATATGAGTGCTTTGGAAAAGAGCTTCTGCTAATTCAAAAACCCGTTGCCGCCAGTCGTCTGATACGTTTTTTATCTTAGCTTTATCTAATATATCTTTTGCCTGTTCCATGGCTATTAAAGAACCCGATTCTGAAGCTTTTCGCAGGATATTCATTGCCTCATCTTCTAATTGTGTTTCATATAGCAACCTGCTTCTGTTATATGCATCATAATAAGCCCGATATAGTACCTGTTGGAATCTCCAGTTAAGCCTTACGTTTGGTAATGCTCTCTTTTCCATTGATTGGAACATGCTGAGATGGGT
>Ga0209429_10000494_pt1 | contig 26135 bp, 23 predicted proteins | sample BarGraNGADG00212_3_FD_184493 | JGI IMG/M metagenome (GOLD analysis project Ga0209429, IMG submission 184493) | Arctic peat soil microbial communities from Barrow, Alaska - Barrow Graham LP Ref core NGADG0004-212 (SPAdes) (version 2) | ecosystem: Environmental > Terrestrial > Soil > Wetlands >...
AAATGTGGTTTTGAAGGATGGGACCAAAGAAGTTGTGCAAAAGGAAACCGGAGAATCGTTGTCCACGCTTCTCAGTAATTTTAAAGTTGATCCGGCCAAAACCGTCGGCATTAATATCTCGGTGACCCAAGCCAGCGGCTGGGATTATTGGCTGACTAATATTATTCCGTTTGTCATTCCTTTCCTTTTGGTCGGTGTCTTTCTATATTTCATGATGCGCGGCCTGCAGAACGCCAATTCCCGAGCCATGAGTTTCGGGCAGTCAACCGCCAAAGATTTTAACCCGGATGAAAAGAATAAAGTGACCTTCAAGGATGTGGCCGGAGCCAAAGAAGCCAAGGAAGAATTAAAAGAAATTGTGGAATTCTTGCGTTTCCCAAAAAAGTTCCATGAGCTGGGGGCGAAAATACCGCGCGGCGTTTTACTTTTAGGCGCGCCGGGAACAGGTAAAACGTTATTGGCCCGTTCGGTGGCCGGCGAAGCCAAAGTCCCTTTCTTTCACATGTCCGGTTCGGAGTTTGTGGAGATGTTTGTCGGGGTCGGCGCTTCCCGCGTCCGCTCTTTGTTTCAAAAAGCCAAGCGCAGCGCGCCCTGCATTATTTTTATTGATGAAATTGACGCCGTCGGACGGCGCCGCGGTTCCGGTTTAGGCGGGAGCCATGACGAGAGAGAACAGACTCTAAATCAAATTTTAGTGGAGATGGACGGTTTTGAACCGACCCAAAATATTATTGTGATTGCCGCGACTAATCGTCCCGATGTTTTGGATCCGGCCTTGCTGCGCCCCGGCCGTTTTGACCGCCGCGTAACGATTGATTTGCCGGACTTAAAGGACCGCGAGGAAATTTTACTAGTCCATTCCCGCCAGAAACCGTTGGCCAAAGATGTTGATCTGAGAAAAATTGCACAGCGGACCGCGGGCTTTTCCGGCGCGGATTTGGCCAATATTCTGAACGAAGGCGCGATTCTGGCGGCCCGGGAAAATAGAAAAGAAATCGTCAATGAAAATTTATTTGAAGCGATCGAGAAAGTGATGATTGGTCCGGAAAGAAAGAGCCGCGTCATTACGGACAAAGAAAAAAAGATTACCGCTTATCACGAAGCGGGTCACGCTTTAGTCGCCCATTTTTTGCCGGGCGCCGATCCGGTCCATAAGGTTTCTATTATCGCCCGCGGTTCGGCCGGTGGCTATACGCTTAAGGTCCCATCGGAAGATCATCATATGCATGCCAAGTCAGAATTTATCGATGAGATTGCCGTCTTATTGGCTGGGCATTTGGTGGAGAAGAATATTTTCGGTGAAGTAACGACGGGCGCGACTTCGGATTTACGCCGGGCGACCGCTCTGGCCCGGAGCCTGGTCACCGATTTCGGCATGAGCGATCATTTGGGCCCGCGCACCTATGGCGAGAAAGAAGAAATGATCTTCTTGGGCCGGGAAATTCACGAACAGCGGGATTATAGTGAAAAAATAGCGGAAAAAATTGACGAGGAAATAACGGGTTTCATCAGACAAGGCGGGGAAAGAGCGCAAGAGATTATCGACCGCCAGAAAGCGCAGCTGGAAAAAATTGTGGCCGCTCTCTTGGAGAAGGAAACTCTGGAGAAAGATGAGTTTGAAAAGATTGTCGGACCGAAGCCGACTCTGGCGCCAGTCGCCGCGATTGCCTGATATTTGTGATTTGACTAATATCGACTTTAAGTTATACTAAAATTGTAATAATTAATCTTATTTGTTATGGCTAATCCGAAGAAAAGAAAAACCCATAGCGGGACCAGAAAGAGCCGTTCCCACTTAGCGCTCAAGAAGGTGACTCTAAACAAGTGCCCGAAATGCGGGCACACCATGAAGCCTCATAACGCCTGTGCTTTTTGCGGTTATTATAACGGCCGGGCGGCTTTGAAAATCAAGACTAAAACCGCTAAAAAGAAATAACTATGTCTAATCGGCATTTAGCTCGGACCATCGCTCTACAAACTTTGTTTGCTTGGGATTTTAATGGCAAAAAAGACGAGAATCTTGACGCTTTAATCGCCGATAATTTCAGCAATTTCGCGCCGAATTTTGATGACGGCGGTTTTGTTAAAGATTTGGTTTTTGGTGTGAAAGAACATTACGCCACGCTTGATAAGTATATCGTCAAATACGCGACCGAATGGCCGCTTGATCAGATTACGACCGTCGATCGCAATATTTTGCGCTTGGGCGTTTATGAATTGTTGTATACCGCTATTCCGCCTCGCGTGGCCATTAACGAATCAATTGAAATCGCCAAGAGCTTCGGCGGCGATTCTTCCGGCAAGTTCGTGAACGGCGTCTTAGGCGCGATTTATAACGATGAGCCGGAAATTCAGAAGCGCGACAACAAAGAAGAAATGGAAGCGGCCAAAAAAGAAACTCCCGCTAATTCAACGGCGGCCGAAGGCGGCTTACCGTTAGTCGAGGAAGATAAAAAGACAGCAACTGTTTAATATGAGCGTTAACGATTTAACTAAATTACAAAAAAGATTGGGCATCGATTTTAAGAACGAAGGGCTGCTTAAACAAGCGATGGTCCATCGTTCTTATTTGAATGAACACCCCGATTTTAATGTCGGCCATAACGAACGGCTGGAATTTTTAGGCGACGCGGTTTTAGAAATCATTGTCACGGAGTTTTTATATTTGAATTTCATGACCACGCCAGAGGGTGATTTAACCAATTGGCGCGCCTCGCTGGTCAACGCCAAAATGCTTTACGAAGTGGCCACGGAAATCGGCATTGAAAGTTATTTATATTTATCCAAGGGCGAAACAAAAGATAAAGATAAGAAATCGCGGCAGTTTATTCTAGCCAACGCTGTGGAAGCTCTAATCGGCGCAATCTATTTAGATCAAGGGATAGACACAGCCAAGCTGTTTGTCTTGAAAAATGTCGTGTCGAAGCTGGATGATATTTTAGAAAACCAGTCTTATCTCGATCCCAAATCGCGTTTCCAGGAAAAGGCGCAGGAAATGCAAGGTATAACGCCGAACTATCAGATTATCGATGAGGAGGGACCGGATCACGCCAAGATTTTTACGGTCGGCTTATACTTGGGCGAGAAATTAATCATTACCGGCCAGGGTTCTTCCAAACAAGAGGCGCAGGTGGATGCGGCCGCCAAAGGCTTGAAGAAAATGAATTGGTAAATTTTAATAATATGGATATTAATAATCTTTTTCGGCTGGCCGCTGATAAAAAAGCGTCGGACATTCATCTGGTTTTCGGTTACTCACCGATTATCCGTTTGGACGGCGAGCTCTTGGATCTTAATGCCGTGGTGACGGAGGGGAACTTCGCCAGTTTGTCGGCCTTGGATTTGGAAGGTTTTTTAAATGTTTTATTGGATCGGGAACAGAAGACCCGATTTTTTGATAAGCGCGATTTAGATCTCAGTTATCAGGTCGATAATTACCGCTTCCGCGTCAATTTTTCTTTTGAAAAAAATAATATCCGGATTGCCGCCCGCGTCATTAATGAAACCAAACCGACCCTGGAAGAAATCGGCATCCCGGCCAATATCAAAGATTTATTGAACCGCTCCGAAGGATTCATTCTAATTACCGGCCCGACTGGCTGCGGCAAATCAACGACTTTGGCGGCGATGATCAATTATATCAATGACACGCGGCGTTGTAATATCATCACGCTGGAAGATCCGATTGAATATATTTTTAAGCCGAACAAGAGTCTTATTTCTCAGCGCCAATTGGGCACGGATATGCTCAGTTTCGCGGCCGGTTTGAAACATGTTCTGCGCCAGGACCCGAACGTCATCATGCTCGGCGAAATGCGCGACCTGGAAACTATTTCTACCGCTTTGACTTTAGCGGAGACCGGACATTTGGTTTTGGCGACTTTACACACCTACAGCGCCGCTCAAACAATTGATCGGATTATTGATATTTTTCCACCCTATCAACAAGGGCAAGTTAAGTCGCAATTGTCCATCGTGCTCACCGCCGTCATTTCTCAGCGCCTTTTGCCGCGCGTCAAAGGCGGACGCATCGCGACCCGAGAAATTATGATTAACAATAGCGCCATTGGTAATTTGATTCGGGAGGGGAAAACGGCGCAGATAAAAAGCGCTTTAGAGACCGGTTCTTCGCTGGGTATGATTACTATGGATCGCTATCTCAAACAATTGTATCAAAACGGCGAAATTAGTCGGGAAACGGTGGCCGCTCAGATTAGCGATATCGAGCTCCTTGAAGACTAATTTATTTTTTTCGCTTTAACCCGGTTTTTAGGTTGGGTAGACGATCTTGTCTCCCTATAAAAATTAGCTAAAATTAGGTAATATAAAGTATAATGTCAGGGCTTAATTAAATGCTTGACATTATTTTTAAAAAGGCTATAATTGTTAACAGTTTTAATAGGGCGGCGAAAGCCCAGAATAATATGCAAAAGGAGTTAATAACCACACGTTTAAAGCGATTCTAATAATTGTCTATTTTACGATTAATTAGAACCGCCGACCAGCGGTTTTTTTGCGCCCTACGGACCTTAACAATTGAAGTTAGAGTAAAGACATTAGATATATAAAGTAAAATCGGTATTTTATCCGGAGCCGTAAGTCTCTGGGCTGTAATAAAATACCAAAACACACTTTGAGAATGAAAGTGTGGGAAAATCTCGTTAAGAGTATATGGTGGATGCCTTGACATAAGAAGACGAAGAAGGACGTAGCAGCCTGCGATAAGCCGCGGTGAGGTGGCAAGCAACCTTTGACCCGCGGATCTCCGAATGGGGAAACCCGCTCCCTGGAAGAGGGAGAGAGCTCGCTTTATTGCGAGCTAGAGGACCCGGCGAACTGAAACATCTTAGTAGTCGGAGGAAAAGAAAATAATAATTATTCCCTAAGTAGTGGCGAGCGAAAGGGGAGGAGCCTAAACCATTAAAACCGCGAAGTGAACTCGGTTCGCCGAGATTGCTTCTGAAGGCGCTGGGGCCACATGTTTTAGCGGTGTTGCAAGACGGTTATGCTTGTTTCCTAGAAAAACAAGGCGAAGTAAAAAAAGACGATTCTTAGTTGAATGAGCTGGAAAGCTCGGCCAGAGACGGTGATAGCCCCGTAAGCAAAAAGAGTCGACTCTTCGTGGTAGCATGTCTTAAGTAGGGCGGAACTCGTGAAATTCCGTCTGAAGCCAGGTCGACTATGACCTAAGGCTAAATACTTCTTATGATCGATAGTGAACAAGTACCGTGAGGGAAAGGTGAAAAGCATCCCGTTTAGGGAGGTGAAATAGTACCTGAAACCGTATACTTACAAAGAGTCGGAGCCCCGCAAGGGGTGACGGCGTGCCTATTGAAGAATGAGCCAACGAGTTTGTTCTATGTGGCTTACATAACCTCGGTCGCCGAGGGCATGTAGAGTGAAAGCGAGGGTTAATAGCCCGTTTGTGTATCGCTCGTGTTTTACACGAGCTGAAAAGCTCGCGTAACGCGAGTGATACATTCGTCGCATGGACAAGACCCGAAGCCGGGTGATCTAACCATGAGCAGGTTGAACTTCGTCGAAAGACGGAGGGAGGACCGAACCCATTAGCCGTGCAACACTATGGGATGACTTGTGGTTAGCGCAGAAATTGTAATCGAACTCGGCAATAGCTGGTTCTCCTCGAAATAGCTTTTGGGCTAGCCTCGAATGTTGACCTCAGGGGGTAGAGCACTGGATGAGGGCGGGTCGCAAGATACCGTCTTCAATCAAACTCCGAATACTTGAGGGTAGAGTTCGGGAGTCAGACTATGGGCGCTAAGGTCCATCAGTCAAAAGGGAAACAGCCCGGATCACAATCTAAGGTCCCTAAATCTATACTAAGTGTCAAAGGTGGTGTTGTGACTACGACAGTTAGGAGGTTGGCTTAGAAGCAGCCATCCTTTAAAGATAGCGTAATAGCTCACTAATCAAGTTGTTTCGCGCCGAAAATTTATCGGGGCTAAGTATAGTACCGAAGATGTGAACTCTGGTCTTTATTGATCAGAGTGGTAGAGGAGCATTCCCTTCAGCGTTGAAGCCGTGCCGTGAGACACGGTGGAGCGGAGGGAAGGGAGAATGTTGGCATGAGTAGCAAAAAGGCGGGTGAAAACCCCGCCCACCGAAAACCTAAGGTTTCCTGGGCAACGCAAATCGACCCAGGGTTAGTCGATCCTAAGGCGCAACCCGTGTAGTGCGGGTGCCAGCCGATGGATGAGCCGGTTAATATTCCGGCACTACTGTTGTTTTCCGATGGGGGGACGCAGTTCTAAAGTTTGAGCGCGTATTGGTTTGCGCGTTCCTGGTTTCAAGAGATGGCTTTGGTAAATCCGGGCCGCTAGTTTCAAGAAACAGGGAAAAGATGAAGTCGCAAGGCCGAATCAATTCAAGTGGCAGAGCTGACTAGAAAAACCTCTAGGGCTAAGGCAACAGTATTCGTACCGTAAACCGACACAGGTAGGTGAGGCGAGAAGCCTCAGGTGTACGAGAGAACCTTCGTTAAGGAACTCGGCAAAACAGCGGCCGTAATTTAGAGATAAGGCCTGCCCTCGCAAGAGGGCCGCAGCTAAAGAGCCCAAGGGACTGTTTATCAAAAACATAGCTCTCTGCTAACTCGTAAGAGGATGTATAGAGGGTGATGCCTGGCCAGTGTCCGAACGTTAAGAGGAGAGGTTAGCCGCAAGGCGAAGCTTTGAATCCAAGCGCGGATGAACGCCGGCGATAACTATAATCGTCCTAAGGTAGCGAAATTCCTTGTCGGGTAAGTTCCGACCTGCACGAATGGCTTAACCACTTGGGCACTGTCTCAACGAAGGACTCGGTGAAATTGCAATACGAGTAAAGATGCTCGTTAACCACAGTTGGACGAAAAGACCCCGTGAAGCTTTACTACAACTTGATATTGAATTAGGGATATACATGTTCAGAATAGGTGGGAGCCTTCGGGCGCCAGTGAGATACCACCCTTGCCTATTTTTAATTCTCACCTCGCAATAGCGGGGGACAGTGTCTGGCGGGTAGTTTGTCTGGGGCGGATGCCTCCCAAAAAGTAACGGAGGCGTTTACAAAGGTCGGCTATTCCGGAATGGAAACCCGGGAGATAGTGTAAAGGCATAAGCCGGCTTTACTGCGAGACTTACCAGTCAAGCAGTCGCGAAAGCGGAACTTAGTGATCCGACCATTCAATATAGGATGGTGGAAGCTCATCGGATAAAAGCTACTCCGGGGATAACAGGCTAGTCAGGTCCAAGAGTCCACATCGACGACCTGGTTCGGCACCTCGATGTCGGCTCGTCGCATCCTGGGGGTGGAGAAGCTCCCAAGGGTTGGGCTGTTCGCCCATTAAAGCGGCACGCGAGCTGGGTTCAGACCGTCGTAAGACAGGTCGGTCTCCTATCCACTGTGGTCGTGGAAACTTGAAGAGGCCCTTCCTTAGTACGAGAGGACCGGGAAGGACGAAGCTCTAGTGTGCCTGCTGTTCTACCAAGGGCATTGCAGGGTAGCTACCTTCGGTTAAGATAAGCGCTGAAAGCATCTAAGCGCGAAGCTGTCTCTGAGATTAGGTTTCATAGACTGGTTAGAGAATATAACCTTGATAGGCCGCAGGTGTAAGTCCAGTAATGGATTGAGCCGAGCGGTACTAATAAGTCGTTTGATTTTCCCACATTTTTGCTTTTAAAGTGATCTAAAATCTTTACATTTAAACATTCAATTGTTAATATACAATGGTCGTAAAAGACGCCATTGTTCTGGTGGTTTCGCGAAGGGGTCACACCTGATCCCATCCCGAACTCAGAAGTTAAGCCCTTCAGCGCCGATGATACTTGGGCCTGAGCCCTGGAAAAGTAGGTCGCCGCCAGAACAATGGCGTTTTTTAGTACTCAAAAAGGGTCTTTGTGAAAAGGCCCTTTTGTTATACAATTAGAGGGTAAAATCATTATCTATTAAAGTTGTTTTTATGCCTCTTATTAAATCAATCTCCGGTATCCGCGGCACGCTAGGTGACAAGCCGGGCGAAGATCTCACGCCGGAAGACGTCAAGAAATTCACACTCGCTTTCGCGACTTTTTTAAAAGCCAAAAATTGGGGTGATCAAGTTGTGGTGGGACGCGACGCGCGGCCTTCCGGGATAAAATTTAAGGAAATTATCACTAATGCCTTATCCCTTGCCGGCTTTAAAGTGATTGATTTGGATTTAGCCACCACCCCGACCGTGGAAATCGCCATTATCATGACTCAAGCGGCCGGAGGTATCGTTATTACCGCCTCGCATAACACCCTGGAATGGAATGCTTTGAAATTATTAAATAATCAAGGGGAGTTTTTATCCGCTATTGATGGTGCCAGGATTTTAGAATTGGCCGACTTAGGTGTTTTTCCAATCAGCGAAACAGAAAATGATTCTGCGTCACTCGTCGCGCCGAAATATGAGGACGAACACATTAAATCAGTAATTAGTCTACCCTTGGTTGATCCAACGTCTATTCAAAAAGCGAATTTCAAGATCGTCGTGGACGGGATCAACTCCGTTGGTGGCGTGGTCATCCCGAAATTGCTCCGGGCCCTAGGCGTGAATAATATTATTGAATTAAATTGCGAGCCCAACGGTCAATTCGCGCATAAACCGGAACCGTTAGCGGAAAATTTAACGCAAATAATGGACAAGGTCCGTCAAGAAAAAGCGGATTTGGGTTTAGTGGTCGATCCGGATGTGGATCGTTTGGCTTTCATTGATGAAAACGGGGAGATGTTTGGGGAAGAATATACCTTGGTCGCTGTGGCGGATTATGTTTTAGAGAACTTTGCAGTCGGGGACTCGATTAAGCCGGGAAAATATCAGCGCGCGACCGTTTCCAATCTCTCATCATCGCGCGCCTTAAAGGATGTTACGGAAAAACAGAGCGGCCGATATGAAGCGGCCGCGGTCGGCGAAGTCAATGTCGTGACTAAAATGAAAGAGTTAAAAGCGGTCATCGGCGGCGAGGGGAACGGCGGCATTATTTATCCGGCCGCACACTATGGCCGCGATGCTTTGGTGGGCAGTGCCTTATTCTTGTCCGCCTTAGCGCGGTCCGGACAGAAAATGTCCGAGTTCCGAAAAAAGTTTCCTGCCTATTATATGGTTAAGGACAAAATGGAATTGAAATCCGGTTTTGATTTGACTGGTCTGTTGGCTCAGTTAAAAAATAGCTATCGAGCGGAGAAAATAACGGATATTGACGGTTTGAAAATCGACTGGCCCGAGGTTTGGGTGCATTTGCGTGCCTCCAATACCGAGCCGATTATGCGTCTATACGCCGAGGCTAAGACTCCGGCCGCGGCCAGCGCGAAAATAAAGGAAATAAAAGACATTATTTTGGCTTATATTAAATAATATATTTTCTGGAAGGAAGTTTGCCCCGCCGACAAAAAAATGATAAAATGTAAGGGAAATTAAGGTTAATTTCCCTTATTATTTAAAGTCCGATTTTCATTTATGACCCGCATTATTATCCTGGCCGCCGGAAAAGGCACGCGTATGGGGGCAGTGGAGCTCCCCAAGGTTTTAGTCTTACTAAAAGATCGTCCGATGATTAAGTATTTGCTGGATTCGGTGGTGGACTCCGCTGTTGATTCTCGGCCGCTCATCGTGGTTTCGCCGGAGAATAAAGAAATAATCAGCCAAGAGCTTAAAGATTATAATTTGGAATATATTATCCAAGACCAGCAATTGGGCACCGGCCATGCCGTGGCCAGCGCACGAGATTATTTGGATGACCAGGTTGACAATGTGGTCGTTCTTTACGGTGATCAGCCTTACTTGAAGATTGAGTCCATTCAGAAGTTCGCGGCGATTAAACAGAAAGCTCTGACGATTATGCCGTCCCCTTTGCCTGATTTTGAAGATTGGCGCCATAATTTTTATCATCTGGGGCGCATTATGCGCGGTATGAACGGTGAAGTGGAAAGAATAGTAGAATTTAAGGACGCCACTGAGGAAGAAAAACTGGTGACGGAAATAAATACAGGTTTTATGAGTTTTAATAAAGATTGGCTTTTGAAAAATTTGGATAATTTAAAGAACAACAATAAACAGGGTGAGTACTATTTAACCGATTTGGTAAAAATCGCTTTTGAGGAAGGCTCTACGGTCGGCACAATTGCCATCGAAGCGCGCGAAGCCATGGGTATTAATACTTTAGTTGAGTTGAATGTAGCTGAAGGTTTATTATAAGAAAAGTTTATTATAAATATGCGCCAGGTTCTCGACCTCCATATCCATTCCCGCTATTCCCGTGCCTGTTCGCCGCGGCTGACTTTGGCAAACATCGAAGCGGTCTGTCGAATCAAAGGGGTGGACATTGTGGCCACCGGCGATTTTACTTATCCGGCTTGGTTTGAAGCCATCAAGAAAGAATTAAGGGAAACCTCTCCGGCCAGCGGCCTGTATCAATTGAAAACAGCGACGGATGATAAAATAAAATTTATTCTCAGCACGGAATTATCCTTGGTCTATAAAGACGGGGATAAAGCGCGGCGCATCCATTTGGTTTTGCACGCGCCGAGCATTGAAGCGGTGGAGAAATTAAATAAGCAATTGGATAAGAAATATAATATCCGTTCCGATGGCCGACCGATTCTAGGTCTCAGCGCGCCGGAGCTGGTGAAACTGGTTTTAAAAATTGATCCGCATTTTTTAATCTACCCGGCCCACATCTGGACGCCCTGGTATGCGGTCTTCGGCTCCAAATCAGGCTTTGATTCCCTGGCCGAATGTTTTCATGACCAGACCGAGCATATCTATGCTTTTGAAACCGGCTTGTCCAGTGATCCGGCGATGAATTGGCGCTGCAGCGCTTTAGACAAGTTAACGGTTTTGTCTAATTCCGATGCGCATAGCCTAAATAATATCGGGCGGGAAGCGAACGTCATGAACTTTTCCGACATTCCGACTTACCAAAAAATATACGACAATATTAAAAATAAAAAGGGAATGGAATATACAATCGAGTTCTATCCCGAGGAAGGCATGTATCATTTTGATGGCCACCGTGATTGTCGTTTCAGTTGTTCGCCCGCGGAAAGCCGCCGTTTAAAAAATATCTGTCCGGTTTGCCATAAGCCGCTCGTCATCGGAGTTTTGAATCGGGTGGCCGAATTAGCGGATCGGCCGGAAGGCTTCCGGCCCAAAAACGCCGTCGGCTTTAAAAAACTCGTGGAATTAGATAAGATTATAGCAGAGGCCTTGGGTATCAAGAGCCGGCAATCCTTGGCCGTACAAAAAGAATACCAGCGTTTGACCAAGTCTTTCGGTTCGGAACTGTATATCCTTTTAGAGTTGGATTTGTCTAAAATAGGCAAAGATATTGACTTCAGGGTGGCCGAAGGGATCAAGCGCGTGCGGGAGGAGAATTTAATCATTAAGCCCGGTTTTGACGGTCAATATGGAGAGATTAATATTTTCCCCGCCCAGTCGCGCCCCGGCCAACAGAATACCCTCTTGTAGTTATAAATACAAATTATATGGCTAATGTCAGTCGCTCCCTCAGTAGCTTTTTAGTGGTTGTCGCCTTCTTAGTTTTAACGGCTCTGGCCTCGATTTTATACGGCGGCAATTCCGATCAGCAGGAGAAGATGAAGCAGAATATTTTCTGGCAGGGCGCGCGTTATACGACCGACACTCTTTTAAGCGCGGTAGCCGGCGCGGGAAACATTGGCCTGAATAAAAACCTGGCGCTTAATCAGACAATTAAAGATGAAGCGGCTCAAGTCGATGTGAATAATATTTCTTTAAACAATTTTAATAATAATCTGGGGAATAATAACGGGACAACCGGAAACTTTTGGTCCGATTGGAAAACGCGCTTAACCCAAGCTTGGCCGGATAACGAAACAAGCGTCGCCACCAGCGGTTCAAACTGGCCTTTAAAATGGCAAAAAACTGATACGGGCGCGGAAATAGTTTTTACGTCAAAAAGTGGGAAGGAACATAAACTGTCGTTGCCCTTTAGGTTCTTGAGCCGCTAAATGCCCAAAGTTTTTAAATTAAGCTTTATTAGTTAAGAGATAATATAAAGCGCTGTTTCAGGAGAAATTTATCAAAAAGACAGTGGGAATTTACAATTATTTAGCGGTTTCTATAAGGAGTTTATGTTATAATATAATCATTAATAAACATTAAAATAAAATTTATGCCTAAGGAGAAAAAATCCGTCGCGGCGCTGGGGACGGAAGAGCAAGGCGAGGAGAGCGTCAAGGAGAGCGCTCATAAAGAGAGCACGGCTAAAGAGAGCACGGCCAAAGAGAGCACTAATAAAGAGAAAGCGGCTAATAACGCCATTGAGCAGATTAAGAGTCGCTTCGGCGAGGGAGCGATTATGAAATTTGGAGAATTACCTCGAACTAATGTGGATGTGATTTCGACTGGTTGTTTGTCTTTGGATATCGCGACCGGCATCGGCGGCGTGCCACGCGGTCGGGTGATTGAAATTTTCGGGCCGGAATCATCCGGTAAAACGACTTTAGCGCAGCATATTGTGGCGGAAGTGCAGAAACTGGGCGGGATTGCCGCCTTCGTTGATGCGGAACATGCTTTAGACCCGGAGTACGCGGTGAAAATTGGTGTGAATATCAAGGAAATGCTTTTATCTCAGCCGGACAGTGGGGAGCAAGCCTTGGAAATTGTGGAAACCCTGGTCCGCTCCAATGCGGTTGACGTTGTGGTGGTAGATAGCGTCGCCGCTTTGGTGCCGCAGAAAGAAATTGAAGGCGAAATGGGTGACCAGCATATGGGACTGCAGGCGCGTTTAATGAGTCAGGCTCTACGTAAATTAACGGCCATAATCTCTAAAACAAAAACTGTGGTCATCTTTATCAATCAGATCAGAAATAAGATCGGGGTCTTCTTCGGCAGTCCGGAAACGACCACTGGCGGCAACGCCTTGAAGTTCTATTGCTCCATGCGCATTGACGTCCGCCGCGCCGCTCAGATTAAACAGGGTGAACATATTATCGGCAACCGCGTGAAAGCAAAAATCGTCAAGAATAAGGTGGCCGCGCCTTTCCGCACTTGTGAATTTGATATTATGTATAACGAGGGTATCTCCGTGTCCGGCGACTTAGTCGACTTGGGCGTAGAATACGGTGTCATCAAGAAAAATGGCAATACTTTCACTTTCGGCGAGGTGAAATTGGGTACGGGTCGAGAAAACGCCAAGAAGACCATTAAAGACGATAAGAAACTGCTGGCGGAAATTCGGAAAGCGATTCTGGCAGAAGTGAAAAGCAAGGAGATTGAAGAGAATAAAAAAAGTTAATTAAAACCGCCCGGCTCGGGCGGTTTTTAATAATATGACCAAGACTTTTGTTTTGTCGGTCGGCGGATCATTGATTGCACCCCGTAATGGGATTGATCCGGTCTTTTTGAAGAAATTCAAGAAATTTATTCTGAGCCGAATCAAAGCCGGCGATCGTTTTTTCTTGGTGATTGGCGGCGGAATAACGGCCCGAGTCTATCAGCGCGCCGCGAGCCAAGTGGCCGCAGTCAGCCAAGCGGATGGCGACTGGCTGGGCATCAGCGCCACACGCCTGAACGCGCAACTGCTCAAAACAATTTTTGGTTCAGTGGCATCTTCGGAGATTATTATTGATCCGACGAAGAAAATTAAAAGCCCTAAGCCTCTGGTTTTAGCTGCCGGCTATAAGCCAGGCTGGTCCACCGATTATGTGGCGGTTTTGATTGCCCAGAGCCAAGGAATTAAGACAGTCATCAATCTTTCTAATATCGACTACGCTTATGATAAAGATCCACACCAATATCCCGACGCTAAGAAGTTGGAAGAAGTGAATTGGCGGGAATTTAAGAAAATAGTCGGCACTAAGTGGCGACCAGGCTTAAACGCGCCATTTGATCCAATCGCTTCAAAAGAGGCGGCCAAGATAAAAATGAAAGTCATTATTTTAAACGGACAAAATCTGAATAATCTGAAAAATCTTCTGGTTGGTCGTAAATTTAAAGGGACGGTGATCGGCGCTTAAAGACCAAAGGAAAATTTTGCAATACAAAAACCCCGGGATCAGCCGGGGTTTTTATTAGAGGCGGCTCGTGATATTTTTGAAGTTGGCGCTAATTTCCGGCCGCCCGTCAATATTAATCAGTTTTTTTTGTTGGCGGTAATAATCTAAGAGCGGGGCGGTTTCCAAGCGATAAACAGCGAAACGCTTTTTAATAGTTTTGGCGTTATCATCGGAACGGCCGGAAGTTTGGCCGCGGAGAATTATTCTTTTTAAGGCCAGAGCTTGATCCAGATGTAAGTTTAGAACGGCGTCTATTTTTGTTTTTTTATTTTTCAGTAACCTGTCCAATGATCGCGCTTGGCGCAGGGTTCGCGGATAGCCGTCTAGAACCAGGCCGCTTTTTAGATCGCGCTTAATCTGTTTTTCCATGAGGGAAATGATCAGGGTATCGGGTACGAGGCGGCCTTTATCCAGGCAAGTTTTTATTTTTTTTCCTAATTCGCCCTTGCTTATTTCGCGCCGTAAGATGGCGCCGCTTGATAAATGGATTAAACCGAATTTCTTCGCGATTAGATCCGCCTGAGTCCCTTTGCCGGCGCCAGGAGCACCAAAAATGATGTAATTTCTCATAACAACCTTATTTTAATATTTTTAGACATCTGTATTATAGCGGATATCTTGATTTTAGCCAAATCTTGAGCTATAATGCTAGATTGATATGGATAAGAATGAAGCGCTAAAATTATTGTCGGATAAGGATAGACTGGCGACCCGATTACCAGAGGTTTTGGCTTTGGCCGATTGTCTACAGCTTGGGCCGCATCACGCCGAAGGAGACGTTTTGAATCATACTAAAGCCGTAGTGGAGCACCTGCCGGATGGAGCCGGAAGTGAATTGGTCTGGGCAGCCATTCTGCATGATATTGCCAAACCCCTGACGCGGCAAGAACAGACCAAAAATGGTGAAATCGTCACGCGCTTCTTTCTCCATGAAGTTGTCGGCGCCACGCTGGCTAAAGAGATTAGTCAGAGAATGGGGCTCAGTGCCCTTAGTCAGGAAAAAATTGTCTGGCTGGTCGCCAATCACATGCGAGTGTTTGCCTTGCCGGCCATGGGTGATAAAAAGGCGATTGAATTTGTAAACCATGAGTATTTTCCCGATTTGCAAGAATTATTCCAAGCGGACTTAGCCGCTTCTCAAGCGCGAGACAAAGAGTGGGAAAAGAAAAAAGCCCTCCTCGCTCGGACAATTATGGCCAAGATTTTAGAAATAAAAAACCGGCCCTGAGAGAGCCGGTTTTTATTAATTGTTTTGTAAATCCGCTAGATCATGATGGTGCCCCGTGCTGGATTCGAACCAGCGACCATCTCCTTAAGAGGGAGCCGCTCTACCAACTGAGCTAACGAGGCATCTTTATTTGGGAAAATAAAAAAATTTTATTGTGTGGCGGGGGCGGGACTCGAACCCGCGACCTTAGCGTTATGAGTGCTACGCTCTAACCAGCTGAGCTACCCAGCCATCAGCCGGACAATACCATCCAGCATACAGCATACCGTGCGCCCGGCAGGACTCGAACCTACAACCCCTTGGTCCGAAGCCAAGTGCTCTATCCTTTGAGCTACGGGCGCCAATAAAACGCCCTCCAAAAGGATAAACTCTTCGGAATGAAAAGAGGGCGCTTCTAATTATCTTTTTCCCTTTAAAGCCTGCTTGAGGTGATAGCCAGTTTTAAACTTGGCCACCTTTACGGCCGGGATAGTGATTCTCTCGGTCGGCTTTTGCGGATTGACGCCGCCTCGAGCGTAGCGAACGCGAGAGAGAAACGTGCCAAAGCCGGCGAGCGTGACTTCACGGTCGGCTTTTAGCTCTTCAATGATGGTGTCGGTTAAGACATCCAGCATTTTTTCGGCCTGTTTTTTGTTCAGACCCTCAACGTCATGATAAATCTTGTCGATGAGTTGTGCTTTGTTCATATATTTATATGTTTAGCTTATCCTAAACTATAATACGTTCTAATATTAGCTTCCAAGCAGGTTTGGGGCTTAACGGGCGTATTCCGTGACCCGAAGCTCCCGGATAACATTGATCTTTATCTCCCCTGGGTATTTTAGCTCAGTTTCTATCTTTTTTGCAATATCCCTGGCCAAATTATAGGCCTGGAGGTCATCCACGTGTTCCGGCTGGACAAAGACGCGGACTTCGCGTCCGGCCTGGATGGCAAAGGCTTTTTCAATGCCTTCAAAGGAGGTGGCGATTTTTTCCAGCTCTTCCAAGCGCTGGAGATAGTTTTCATAGCTGTCGCTGCGGGCACCCGGTCGGGCGGAAGAGATGGCATCCGCCACTTTAACGATAACGGAAATAAGGCCGGCCGGTTTGTCGTCGTGATGGGTTTCAATCGGAGCGATGATTTCCGGCGGCAGATGAAATTTTTTGGCGATATCGCGGCCGATTTCGGTATGGTTGCCCTGGACTTCATGATCAACCGCTTTGCCGATATCGTGCAGCAAACCGCCTTTTTTGGCGAGCGTCACGTCCGCGCCTAACTCTTCGGCAATCATGGCCGCTAAATGAGCCACTTCAACCGAATGGCGCAAAGCGTTTTGGCCATAGCTCGTGCGATATTTTAAGCGACCTAAAATCTGGACCAGCTTTGGATCGAAGCCGGTCACGCCGACTTCGTACATCGCTTCTTCGCCGGCCTTTTTGATATCTAAAGCGATATCGCGCTTGGCGCTTTCTACCGCGTCTTCAATCTTGGTCGGATGAATGCGGCCGTCTTTTATTAAATAATCCAAAGTTTTTTTAGCGATATGGCGGCGGATTAAAGAGAAACCGGAAACAGTAATAGCATTCGGTGTGTCGTCGACAATAATCTCCACGCCGGTCATCTGTTCAATCGCCTTAATATTACGGCCTTCGCGGCCGATAATGCGGCCTTTCATTTCGTCGTTCGGCAAATCAACGGTGGTGGTGGTCAGTTCAACGGTATAGCTGGAGACCATGCGTTGCATGGCCAGCGCCATAATATCCTTGGCTTTTTCGCCTAAAGTATCCTCGGCGTCATTTTCTAATTTTTTCAGACGGACCATCAAATCCTCGGCACTTTTTTCCTCTATGCTCTTTAAGAGGATTTCTTTGGCTGCAACTTGCGTCAAACCGGAAATCTGCTCCAATTTGGTTTCTTGTTCCACCTTGATGGCTTTAATTTTTTCTTTAATCTCCTGGACCTCGTTTACTTTGTCGTAGAGCTTTTGCTGTTTGTCCTGCAGATCCAAAAGTTTTTGCGAAAAGGAATTTTCGCGTTGTTCCAGCCTTTTTTGTAAACTATTGATTTCGTTGCGGCGCAAAGACTCTTCTTTTTTGGAATCGTCAATAATCTTCAAGGCTTTATCTTGAGCCTTTAAGAGCAGATCTTTTTCTTTGATTCGCGCTTCGTTAATGATTTTGTCGGCTCGTTCCGTGGCACTGGAGATTTTTTTGGAGGCTGATTTTTTGTAATAAAGATAGCCAATAAAAAAACCACCGACTAAGAACACAGCAGACAAGCCATAGGCTAGGTATTCCATATAAAATGGCGCTGTTTCTAGGAATTAAGGTGGATTTAAAGCAAAGGTAAAATTATTAAATTGACAAAAGTAACCACGCTGGGGAGCGTTATTTAAGAAGAGGGCAAGCCCCCGTATATGTATTCTTTTTGGCTAAAATAGTGAGAAAAAAACGGAAATACATAAATAATTGGTCTTCTAAAATAAAGTTTCTAATAACCGGATAAAGTGGTTTGTTGGCAATAATAATTCCTAAAAACAGTTTATGATTAATAATTATAAACTATGATTAGCTTAGCAGGGATTAAGGAGTTTGTAAAGGCATGTTAAATTGACTAAATCGCTAAAATAAAGTAATATAAAAAATGATAATGATGGATTAAGATGGCAATAGCCTTTTTATTTTACTAATTTAACGATAATTTTTCTATGAATATCACCGAGCTGGCTCGTATTTTAAGGATAAGCCCTCAGGAGTTGCGCGATATGCTGCCTCAGCTCGGTTTTGCGATTGGTCAAAAAGCGATTAAAGTTGATAATAACACGGCTAAGAAAATTATTAAGGATTGGCCGTATTTGCGCCGCGAATGGGAGCAGAAAAAAATGGCCGCCGCCAAGAAAAAAGAAGATGATGTTTTGCCCAAAGAGAAAAAAACAATTAATGTTCCCAAAGTTATTACGGTGCGCGCTTACGCGGAATTGGCCGGTATTCCGGTCAATCGGGTTTTGGCGGAGCTGATGAAAAACGGTGTCTTTACTTCCATCAATGAAAAGATTGATCTTGATACGGCCATGATTATCGGCGAGAATTTGAATTTAGACGTCCGCTTGGCGGAAGAGACATCGTTGGCAGACAATCAGCAAGAAGATAAGAAGTTAGAAGTAATTTTGGCTAATGAAAAAAAGAAGGATTTACGGGATCGACCCCCGGTCATTGTCGTGATGGGCCATGTTGATCACGGTAAGACAAAATTATTGGATTCCATCCGGAAAACAGACGTGGTCGCGGGTGAAGCCGGCGGAATCACGCAACATATCGGCGCTTACCAAGTCACGCGCAAGGGGCGAGTCCTGACTTTTATTGATACACCGGGTCATGAGGCCTTTACGGCCATGCGCAGCCGCGGCGCCAAAGTGGCGGATATTGCGATTTTAGTCGTGGCCGCCGATGACGGCGTCAAACCTCAGACCGTGGAGGCGTTTCGAATTATTGAAGCGGCGAAAATTCCCTATCTCGTGGCCATGAATAAGATTGATAAGCCGGCGGCGGATATTAATCGGACGAAACAAGAATTATCCACCCAGCTTAATATATCGCCGGAAGATTGGGGCGGCAAGATTATTTGCGCCCCGATTTCCGCCAAAGAGGGAACGGGGATTGAAGATCTTCTAGATATGGTCCTGTTAGTGGCGGAAACGGAATCAACCAGTCTGAAGGCCAATCCGAACGCGGCGGCGGCCGGGACGGTCGTCGAATCTAACGTTGATAAAGCGGCCGGACCGCTGGCCACAATCTTGGTTCAGAACGGTACACTTCGCGTGGGAGACCAGTTGTGTTTTAATAATATTGTCTATGGAAAAGTTAAAGCGCTGAAAAATTATAAAGGTGAAGATGTTAAAGAAGCCGGGCCATCCATGCCGGTTAAAATCTTGGGTCTAAAAATTTCTCCGGCTGTCGGCGATATCTTAAATGTCGGCGAAGGCGAAAAAGTTCGAACCAATAAAATCAAAACCATTTCTCAGGCGGCCGACATTATCCCGATGGCCAGCGAAGATAATCCGGAAGACAAGACGCCGAAAGTCAAACTGCTTATTAAAAGTGATTTTTTGGGTTCAGCTGAAGCGATTGAAGAATCACTCATGAAATTAAATAATGAAAAGGTAAAGGTAAAAATAATCGCCAAGGGTTTGGGCTACATTACGGAAGGCGACGTGAAGCGGGCAGAAGACAGCGGCGCCAAAGTTATCGGCTTCAACGTTAAGATGTCGCCGGCGATTGAAACCTTAGTGCGGGAAAAACAAGTGACGGTCAAAATTTATTCGATCATCTATGATTTGATTAAATTCGTCAAAGACGAGATGCAGCTTTTAGTTAAGCCGGAAATCAACCGGATTGAGCTGGGCCGTTTAAAGGTCTTGGCGGTTTTCCGCACGGAAAATAATAGCCAGATTGTCGGGGGCAAGGTCTTGGACGGGATTTTGCAGAATAACAGTTTGATTGCCATTCATCGCGGTGAAGATTTTATCGCTAGTGGCCGTTTGACCCGCCTTCAGGCCGGCAAACAGGACGTGGAACAGGTTAATCAGGATCAGGAGGCCGGTTTGAAATATGAAGGCAAGCCGGTGATTGAAGAGGGTGATATTTTACAAGTTTACCGTGAAGAAAGAATTGTCGATAAGATTTAAATATGTCCAAAATTCCCCGGATTAATGAGTTGATATTGGAAGAATTAGCGCTGGCGGTTAATCGCGAGGTGGGGATTCCCGATGCTCTCATTACCATCGCTTATGTCGAGTGTTCGCCGGATTTGAAATACGCGAAAGTCGGTTTTTCGGTTTTACCCGATCAGTTGGCCGGCACGGCATTGCGTAAATTAAAGAGCGCGACAGCGCAACTAGTGCCGATTTTGCGCGCGCGAACTAAACTGCGAAAAATGCCGCACCTCATTTGGGAATTTGATTCCACGGAACGCGAGGCGGGCAAGATTGAGCGCTTAGTCAAAGAAGCTAATGCAGATATCAGCAAATAAAATATAGCTTTAAGTCCAGACCGTCCGGTCTGGACTTTTTTGAAACTTTACGTTAGAATACGTGATTATGGATTTAACGGAAAAATTACAATTAGCCTATCAGCTTATCCGCAGCGCGCGGCAAATTTTGATTATCGGTCACACTTCGCCGGATGCGGACGCCCTCTCTTCCGTCGGTGCGATGTTTGATTTATCAGACGCCCTGGGTTCGGAGGTTTATGCCTTCGCCGACAAAAAAGCGTCCGGTACTTATGATTATATTCCTCATATCGAAAAAGTAGTGGCGCAAGCGCCGGAGGACCTGAGTATTTTTGACGTTATTTTGGTTTTAGATTGCGGTTCTTTATCCCGCACCGCCCTTGAAGAAAGATTTAGAAAGTTGATGGCGCTGCCCGGCGAGAGCCGACCCTATGTTATTGAGTTTGATCATCATCAACCGGTGGAAACATATGCTGATTTAGAGATTAGACTGACCGAAAAAGCCTCCACCACCGAGATCGTCCATCAATTTTTTAAAGTTAATGAGTTGGAAATAAATAGAGAGGTCGCTAACTGTATTTTAATCGGCCTAATGACTGATACCGGACATTTTTTGCATGCCAACTCTTCCCGCGAAGCGATTGCTGTTTCTTCTGAAATGCTACTCGCCGGCGCGTCGCTGCCGAAAATAATCGACAATACGGTGCACAATAAAAGTTTTTCCGCCTTGAAAGTTTGGGGGCGCGCTTTGGAAAATATGCGCTTTAACAGGGAAACGGGGCTGGCTTCATCGGCGCTAAGTGCCGTGGAGTTAGCGGAGCTGCTGCCATTCGGAGAGAAAGAAGCTAACGCCGATCTTTTCGGCGATATAGTTTCCTTTATGGCCTCTTTGGCTGGCGTCCGCGTCGGCTTATTGCTGCGGGAAGAAGAGGATAAAGTTAAAGGCAGTTTACGGACGAATGATGATGAGGTGGACGTGGCCAAGATTGCCGCCAACTTCGGCGGCGGTGGCCACAAGAAAGCGTCCGGTTTTACCGTCCTCGGAAAGTTACAGAAGACGGAAACGGGCTGGAAAGTAATCAAGTAATTAATATACTAGTTCATTAAAATTTAGATCATGGAAAAGAAAAAATATCATTGGTTCGTTGAGCCGAAAAATGATAACGCCAACGAAGTTATTGTCAGACCCCTGGGAGAACTCAGCGAAGTCGAAATGAACCTGGACCTAAAAGATGATCAGGGTTTTGGGCATAATGTTTATGAAGTCCCGAACTCTGCTTTTATTACCAGGCTCTATCATTCGGTACTTAAATCGCCGGCTGATTTTGTGGTTTTTAAGCGCCAGGGAGACGATGGCCCAATCAAATTTTGGACCAGGCCAAATAGTAATCGGCCACAAAATTTGAAAAAAGTCAGCATAAAATAGCTTAAACCCGGTTTAAGCAAAAATCCCGTACAATGAGACGGGATTTTTTTTATGTCTTTTATTTAGTTTTGGGCTGGTGCTTTTTCTGCCACTCTTTGATTTTCTTATGATCGCCGGATAAAAGGATTTTGGGGACCGGATATTTCTTGCGGCCGGCCATAAATATTTCCGGCCGCGTGTACTGAGGGTATTCGGCGATACCGACTGCGGCGTGCGATTCTTCCACGATGCTTTCTTTATTACCCAAAACGCCGGGTAAGAGCCGGACGATAGAATCGATAATCGTTAAAGCCGGTAATTCGCCGCCGGTTAAGACGTAGTCGCCCACGGATATTTCTTCGTCAATAAAATTTTTGATCCGGGCGTCTACGCCCTCATAGCGGCCGCAGACAAAAACGATTTCTTCCAGTTTAGAATATTTTTTAGCCAGTGTTTGGTTCCATTTTTGGCCGGCCGCGGACAGGAAAATAACTTTTCTTTTTGCCCCTTTGACCCGGCTGGCTTTTTTCAAATCTTGCAGGGCCAGATACCAGGGTTCGATTTTCATCAGCATGCCGGCGCCGCCGCCATAAGGCGCATCGTCTGTGACGCGATGCTTGTCCCTTGCCCAGTCGCGCAAGTTATGGACTTTATATTGGACAATTTTCTTGTCCTTAGCGCGCTGCAAAATACTCTCCTGAAGATAAGAGTCAAAGATAGTCGGGAAGATAGTGATCAGTTGGAATTTCATATATAGCTATTATAACAAAAAGCCAGAAGAAACACATCTGGCTTTTTGTTTATCTAATTTTTTGTTTACTTTAGATTTTTAAATCATCAATCGCGGAGGTATCAACTTCTTCCCGCTCTGTTCTTTCTTCCCGCTCTTCTCGGCGCGGACCGCGATGTTCGCCGCCCTCCGGATCAAAGATCTTCAGATTAACGCGAGAATTGTTCTTGGCACCGACAATTTTTAACAGGGTACGAACCGCTTGTGCTGTCTGGCCTTTGCGGCCGATGACGTAGCCCATGTCCGCCGGATTGACTTTGAGGGTCAACAGGACGCCTCGTTCATCAATCGTCCGATCAACGCTGACGTCGTTCGGGTTGCCGACGATGCTCTTCACCACAGTTTCCAGGAACTGTTTGTCTTGTTCTACCATAGGTTTGTTTCGTCTTTCAGGTTTTGAGCGGACCTAACCGGTCAAAGTTGAAAGAAATTTATTAAATATCTGCTTTCCAGCAGCTTTATATGATAATTATAACACAATTTTGACATTTGTCAAGAAGCAAGGAACTAAGCCTTGGCTCCCGGCGTTGCTTTTTCTTCCGCTCCTTTTTTGGATTTACCGGCCTTTGAGGCGCTTACTTTCTTACCCGGAATAATATCTTTGCCCACTAAAAGATTATTAATGGTGGCGGTCATTTGGGCTCCTTTAGACAGCCAGTATTTAATCCGGTCGGCTTTAACTCTCAGCTCTTTGGAGTGAGGGTTATAGGAACCTAAAATTTCTAAGACATTACCGTACGGATCGCGTCCTTTCTCGGAAATGATCAGGCGGAACATTTTTTTATTGGTTTTTCCTACTTTTGACAATTTAATGGCGAGCATAGTTGTTCTTAATTAATTATAGAAAATAATAGCGAAAGGGTGGCTAAAAGTCAAGCCGTTATTTGCCCTGATATTCTAACTGCGGGAACGGCCACCGGAGCCGGAAGAGCGGCGATCAGAGCCGAAGCGGCTCGGTCGGCTCGGTCCGGAACCGAAACTGCTGCCCGTTGATTTTCCTTTTTCGTCTTTCCATAAGGCGGCATTTTCTTCTAAGCCCTTCATAGTCAGATTGACGCGGCCTTTTTCGTCTATCTCTCTGATTTTGACAGTCACTATATCGCCGATGCTTAAGAAGTCGCTCGGTTTCTCAATGCGATAAGGGGCCAGTTCACTGACATGAACCATCCCGTCTTGGCTGCCGTTAAGCTGGACAAAAGCGCCGAAGTCTAAAAGCGTGACGACTTTGCCTTTAATGATTTCTCCGGCCGCGAAGACATGGACAATTTCCTTGACCTGTCTAACCGCCTCTTCCACCATTTTGGCGTCCGTGCCGCAGATCATAACCAAACCGGAATCTTCAATATCAATGCTCACGCCGGTTTCGTCAATAATTTTATTGATAATTTTTCCGCCCGGCCCGATGATGGCGCCAATTTTTTCTGGATCAACATTAAAGCTGACTAAGCGCGGCGCGTAAGGTGATAACTCAGGGCGGGGAGCCGGAATAGCTTCTTTAACAACTTCTAAAATCTGATTTAAAGCGACGCGTCCTTGTTTTAAAGCCTGAGCGATTATGGCGTCAGTTAAGCCGTCAGTTTTGGTGTCCAATTGAATGGCAGTCAAGCCTTTTTCCGTACCGGTAATTTTAAAGTCCATGCCGCCAGCGCCGTCTTCCAAGTCCTGAATATCGGTTAAGACTTCCCAGCGGCTCATATCTTTATTAGAAGCCAGACCCATGGCGATGCCCACGACCGGTCTAGTGATCGGCACTCCGGCGTCCATTAAAGCTAAAGTGGAAGCGCAGGTGGCCGCCATAGACGAAGAACCGTTGGAACCTAAGGTTTCGCTGACAATACGGACGGTGTAAGAAAACTCTTCTTTGGTCGGAATCATCGGGAAGAGCGCTTTTTCCGCTAAAGCGCCATGGCCGATTTCGCGCCGTCCGGTGCCGCGCAGTGGCGAGGCTTCACCCACGGAATAAGGCGGAAAATTATAATGATGCATGTATCTTTTTTTGCTTTGGCCTTCCAAGCCCTCCAAAGATTGTTCCAATCCCGGGGCGCCCAAAGTAACAATGGACATGACTTGCGTTTCGCCGCGAGAGAAGAGCGAGGTGCCATGATCGCGCGGTAAGATGCCGACTTCAGCTGATAAGGGACGGATTTCATCAAGCGCCCGGCCGTCCACGCGTTTCTTTTCTTCCAAGACTGCGCGCGTCACTTCCGTGTCCGTGGCTTCTTCCACGGTTTTCTTAATGACAAAATCGCGATGTTCGTGTCCGACGCTTTGGCTGATCAGGTAATCGTTTAACTGATCTTTGATTGCCTGAAGAGCGGCTTTGCGTTCGCCTTTGGTGTAATAGATTTTATCAAATAATATTTTTTTAACATTGTCTTTCAGCCACGCCTGGCCGAGAGCCAATAATTTTTCTTTTTCTTCTTTAATTTTTATTTCTTCGGCGTCTTGATAATCATTTTTAACGACGCCGGCATTTTTCGGAGCGACATTGTTTTTCAGTTCATTAATTAAGTCAATCGCGCCTTGCATTTCTTTCTGCCCGGCCGTGATTGCTTTCAAGAAAATATCTTCGGTCACTTCCTGAGCGCCCGCTTCAATCATAATTGTTTTTTTCGCGGTTCCGGCGACGATTAGATCCAGCGAACTCTTCGCTTGCTCTGCGTTGGTCGGGTTGAAAATAAATTCATTCTCAATCAGCCCGACGCGGACGCCGCCGATTGGTCCGTCCCACTTTAAGCCGGAAATGGCCAGAGCGGCGGAAGCGGCGATGAGGGCCACGATATCGTGATCGTTCTCCTGGTCAACGGCCAGAACGGTCGTGATAACCTGGACGTCTCGCTTGTCGCTCGTATCGAATAAGGGGCGGATGGAACGATCAATCATCCGGCCGGTCAAGATTGACTGGTCGGTCGGTCGGCCTTCGCGTTTAATCCAGCGCGAACCCTTGATGATACCGGCGGCGTAAAGTTTTTCTTCAAATTCCACCATTAGTGGGAAGAAATCAATACCGGCACGTTCATATTTAGATTGCACCACGGTCGCCTGGACCACGGTTTCACCGTATTGGACCCAAACGGCGGCATCGGCCTGTTTGGCCACTTTGCCGGTTTTAATGACGAGAGGGCGGCCCAGCCACTCGGTCTTGAATACTTTCTCTGACATAATTTTGGATTAGCTTGGCCGCTAAATTACAGGACTGTATAACAAATACAGTACTATCTATTTAACGGTCAGCGCTAAATAACTTAGTAAATTTATTTTTAATTGTAGATTAAGAATTTTTTGCTGCTGCCCAGATCAATGAAGTCATCCGCTTCTTCAATCAGCCGCGAAGAACAGGTCTTGCGGAAAGCCATGACCTCCACCAGGACGCCTTTATTGTTCTGCAGATAGGAAACGAGCGGCAGGTAATCTCCGTCGCCGGAAACGATTATCAGCACATCTAATTTGTCCGCCAACTTAATGGCGTCAATGGCGATACCGACATCCCAGTCGGCCTTTTTGGCACCGCCGGCAAAAATCTGCAAATCCTTCATTTTTACCTCAAAGCCCTGTTGTTCCAGGGCTTCGATAAAAGGCTGCTCTTCCTTGTTTTCCGTCCGGATAGCGTAAGCAGTGGCTCTAATCAGCTTGCGGCCGGCCACGGCTCGGGTTAAAATTTCCTTAAAAT
>Ga0209429_10000496_pt1 | contig 26101 bp, 20 predicted proteins | sample BarGraNGADG00212_3_FD_184493 | JGI IMG/M metagenome (GOLD analysis project Ga0209429, IMG submission 184493) | Arctic peat soil microbial communities from Barrow, Alaska - Barrow Graham LP Ref core NGADG0004-212 (SPAdes) (version 2) | ecosystem: Environmental > Terrestrial > Soil > Wetlands >...
TTCTCTTCACCGGTTGCCCGGCCAAATGCATAGAAAGGAATCTTGTTCTCCACTAAAAAGTTGGTGGATGGTTCCTCATGGTTCACCGTCGAGAGTACAAATGCATCCACCCTTCTGGATTTGATCAACTCTTTATAATTCACCAACCGCATTTGAGCATCTTGATGGTAAGGGAAACATAGAAAATTGTAGCCGTGCAGCTCTGCAGTTTGGAACATGCCTTGCAGAAACTCGTCCAAAATCGGATTATATCTACCCGGACGCGCCGGTATCCAGGAGTAGCCAATGGTTTTTGATTTTTGTACCCGTAAAGACCGAGCGGTGAAATTAGGGTGATAATCCAACGCCGTGATGGCCTCGTAAATACGTTTTTCAGTTTCCGCAGTGACCCGCGCTTTTTTGTTCAGCACTTTAGAGACAGTCTGAAAACTTACATTTGCCTTCTCTGCAACATCCTTGAGCGTGGTTTGCTTTTGCATAACTCTCTCTGGAGAATGATTCGTGCGAACGTTCGCCTTAATTAATAACCCGGAATTTCAAAAGAGTCAAGGTTTGCTTAATATTGTATAAAGGGTTTATTAACAGCATGCCACCCAAATTGACAGGGCATTAGGGTTGAGGATTAAACATGGGAACTCACTGTTCAACCTCGCCCACAAAGGCAATTCACCACTTCAGATCCCATACGCAGCGATTTCATTTCATGTCCCAAACCGCTCAGCGTTCGACTACATCCACAGCTGTATTACTGCCCTTTACTCTCGTGAACCTTGCCTGGTTTAGCAAAGGCGAATAACCTACAGTGGGTTTAGCAAAGGTTAATAACCGGCTATTTACATTCCCTCGACAATCATATATAATTGTTTTTTGCGTATAAACAACATTTCCGCCTGAAAGGAGGTGAAACTTACAATGGCAACAGTTTCGTTACGTGCAAATGAATCTCAGGACTCGCTTCTCAAGCGCTTTCGCAAGAAGGTGGTGAAGAGTGGTGTTCTCAGTACTGTGCGCCGCAAGCGTTGGTTCATCTCCAAAGGCGAGCAGCGAAGAATGGACAAAAAGAAGGCAGCACGCCGCACCGTCCGAAAGTCCTTTGAAGTTTAAGTGAGGTTGCATGGCTAAAGAAGAAGAGAAAATCACCATGGACGGCACGATCATCGAGGCCCTGCCGGGCACGACCTTTCGGGTAAAACTTGATAATGGTCACCTGGTTCTCGGTTACCTCGCCGGTCGCATGCGTCGGGCTTATATCCGCGTATTGCTGGGGGATGTCGTTCGGGTTGAAGTGTCTCCTTACGATTTGGACCGCGGCCGCATCGTTTATCGGCAGCGCCGCAATGGCCCCTCAGATAAGCCAGAAGTCTAATTCAAATAACCCCATGGCAAGCCATGGGGTTTCTTTTTTGCTGGGGCTGAGTTGTGTCTGCTGCAAGAATTACCTGCCACAATTGGCTTGCATTTTCATGACATATCCCTCCCCGGGGCTTACAATTTAATCCATGACCCCCACTTCATCGACCGGCCAAATTCGTCGCCTGGACCCCAAACGGGATCTTTCCCGTGTGGCGGACCTGGTTGAGGCTGCCTTCGGGTTGCAGAACGACCCTGAAGGTTCTTCGGTGGTCAGCCAAATGCGCAATTTAGCCACCTTCTACCGCACCTACCCGCTGGCTTCTACCCTGGCCACCAATCAAACGGGGTTCGTTTGGGAGGAGGCCGGCCAACTGGTTGGTAACATCAGCCTGATTCCCTTCCACCGCCGCCTTACCCCCATCTTCCTGATTGCCAATGTGGCTGTTACGCCAGGATTTCGCGGTAAAGGCATCGCCAAGGCGCTCACCCAACATGCCTTGCGCTATACCCAGCAGTGGGGCCACAGCGAAATCTGGCTGCAAGTGCGCTCTGATAACCAGGTGGCCATTCGCATGTATCAAAACTCGGATTTTCACTTCTTTGGAGCGATTTCCCAATGGGCTAAATCTGCCGATTTGAACCTGCCCGGCATCCCGCTTGGGTCTTCCCCAAGCCAATTCGAGACCCGCAAGCGCCAGCCTTCGGATTGGCCTGAGCAGAAAATCTGGTTGGATTGGGCTTACCCCAGGGAAACGCGCTGGTATCAATCTGTAGACCTGGCTTTTTTTTCACCCTGGGCCTGGCTGAACCCACTCAGATGGGGGCAATTAATGCGGCTTGAACACCTCTGCTTGCTTGAAAACAGTCGGCCGCGCGCGTTCCTAAGCCTGCAAAAGACTGAAACCAAAACGGATGGCCTTTGGCTGGGCTTACCGCAAGACCCCGACCTGAACCACCTGGGGCGTGAACTGCTGAAGCAGTTTTTGAAAAGTCAGTGGCAAGGCAAGCGCCTCTTTGCCGAGTATCCGCTGGGGATGGCAGAAGAGGCCTTCACCAGCAACGGCTTTACCAGGCTGCGCGACCTGAACTGGATGCGCTACCGCTAGACAAACTCTGGCGCCACCCTCTCTAGTATTCCCTTCCTGGGTTTGGCTGGGATTTGAACCCAGAACCAAGCGGATGAATGCTTTATTTCAACTCGGCTATAAAATCAATCTGTCGAATTAACGGCAGGCGTTACCGGCAAGGGCGGGAATTGGCGGAGAAAACCGCCAGACGTTGAATTCGCCGTTTGGGGCCGCTTCCCCGAAAGTGCGGGCAACGCCCCGCACTTGTCCGGTGCACGCGGTGTTGGGCCGCTTTTTCCATGCCGCTTCTGCTATTTTTAATATTTACAGATTAGAAAGATACTGCTTAAACTGTTCAAATTGCCAGACTTCACAAGTAGATGAAGCCGCCTTGAAACGATTGATAAGTCTTCGATCTTCAGTGACTAAAACATCTGCGTCTCGAGCCGCGGTAGTAGCGATAAGAGCATCTTTTGAGTGGCGTTTTTCAGGAGAGCGAATTTGGTCAAGAGAGATTCCGCTTTGACTACCATCGCCATAAGTTGCCATCCCGTATCTTGATATACCGTATATAGCTCCTGCTGTAGAGACAATATGTCGCTTAATGTTGAAAACCTTTTCACGTTTATCAATATCCACAATTTTACTCAATTCATCATCTTGAACATGTGTGCAGAGAATAACCACCTTATCCGAATCGGTTAAGTGATTGATATGATCCGCCAAACCTGGATCGGCTATGATCAGATCGTAAATGTGAGTATCAAGCATGAACTTTAACATTTGTATATGGCAAATATGAAGCTGGTTAGATAATACTGGGTCTTATTGCGCCAAGGGCGGCACAACTAATAGATATACTGCAAATAATCTGTATAACAAGAAAAATTAGTATGCTATACGGTTCCATATAATGTTAGACCATAGTTCTAATTTTAACAATTTTCTAATTTACATACTCTAATTTTTATCAATACCTTTAAGCTTCTGATAAAGAGCTTTTATCGAAACCAATCGGGTTTTGGCATCATTCTAGCTAGTCTATGAATTACCAAATTTTTTTGAGCGTTACAATACGCAGAACGCTTTGTTGTGCCGCCGCTGATTTTGGAGAACTTTATTTTTGAAGTGCAATTACCGAAATTTTGCCCAAGTATTCTGTAAGCACATATTCAAACGAACGAGAAACATCAGGCGCATTAGTTGTAGCATGTCCAACTTCGTGTAAAAGGGTAGCGGCGTAACCAATTAAGGAGTTTAGTTTACCGCGCTTAATAATTATGGCTGGAATAGATGAATCCCATACACCTTGAGTATCGTCAGTTGTAACTCGCATTGTTTCCGAAATGCGAACTGCTGGAATACGATAACTTGGGATACCGACTAAAGAAATAATCTTTGGCGTAAATTCAAAAATCCGACGCTCTTCTTTATTGAGATTATTAATATCAACAAATTTATATTGAAAACTCGTATTGAACTGTTGAATATAGTTTTCAACTGTCCGAACTTGCGGACCGCCAGTTAAAACCTGTGTTTCCAATTTTGATTTCTGTTGTTCTGTAATTACAACTACTTCATAGCCATCAGACTTAACATTGCTGATAACACCGGGGACAGTTTGTAGTTCTTGTTCAGTAAAATAAACCACTTGTTTTTTTTCGTGCATGAGATTGAGCGCCATTTGACTGATTTCAATCCACGACATTTCATCGCACTGTTCGCCAGTTGCCCGTTTACTTATTTGGTCAATGAGTGAATTCTCAACCGTTTGACTTTTTGCGTTTTTCAAAATAGATTTCACCCTGTCTGCATAAGTGGTTCTGCCTACGTTTAGCCTTTCTCTGTTCAATTTCTTTTTCATATTATCTGTCAGGCTCGTAATATTGTATGAAAATAGAAAATTTGGCTCGTCACTGGCTAATACACCCAATATGTAAACACGAGCTGTATTTTCTTTTCGTTCCAAAACTTGCCCGTAAGTATTTGTCTCTAAAATATTTTCGCCAGCGAATTTTAGGAATAGTGATTTAGCTCTTGCTATATCTGAATCGGTTAGACCCTTCAAAATAAAATCCGTCCCTACAATATTAATTTTGGTATCGTCATAATTGACGTGCAGTGTAACAATATTATCGAATCCATGTTTGGGAACTTGCTTGAGACGGAATGTGCCAAAAGAAGAACAAATGAGAACGCCAATTCCTCTACGATGGAAGGTAGCGAGAGCGTCTTTAAGCCCTACACCAAATTTGCCGATAATCCCTGACGGAGCGTTGAGCTTTTCTTTATTTTCATTAAGTGTAAAATGCTCAATTTGTAATCCCCGCCCAAAATCTCTAATATGCCAATTGCCTCGTATATCTTTTGCTATTAGAATTTCGGCAGTTTTTGAAATAACTTGCTCGTCTAGTGCATTTGATATTACTTCACGCAAAGCGTGTTCAATCTCCCAATTTTCTAAGACTTCCTCAATATTTAGGTCGAATTCTCTCGTTGTCATAAATTCCTCTATGATTTATTCCCTAATTCTGAAGGAGCGGCAAATCGGTTTGCATTAGGCGCTCGGCGGATTGCGCCAGCCGCCGATGAATTGGGAAGGCGTAGTCGAGTCGCCTTCATGCTTGTTGGCTTTCCTTTATGAATTGTAAGACGTTTTTATGCCCCAGGTATAACTTTTTTCCCTCTTGCCAGGTCTTACCCAAAGCAAGGCCTCTTTAGTCAAGTGAAATTCGTAATTCCATGCTTCACTGATAAGTGGGCGAGGATTGATATTTGCTGGAAGATATTTTTGAATATTCTCGTTGATCTTCCAATTTGATTCAGATTTTTCAAATCTAGACCATCCAAGACCAATGTCACATAATTGCCATAAATTACCATCATCTGTTTCAAATATCTGTGAAATTAGTCCGTTAGCGATTTCTACATCCCAAACTCTTACAATTCGTTCCTGCTTTTTGGGTTTTCTTTGTGAGATTAAAGGCTTATCTTTTTCGCCTTTAAGTAATCTTTCATATGCTTCTTGTATGATTTCATCTGAGAGACCAAATTTTTTACGTATTGGGTGGAAAAATTCTGTTATTTTTTTATCCAAGCTATCAAAGAAATCTGTAAATTCAATCAATTCTTGTTGAAGCTGCAATAAACCTTTTTCGTCAAACATTAAGTAATTTTGCTCGAACCAAAAGTGATGAGCCAAATAATTTCTTTTAGAAAGTGCTAAATCGAGTAGTTGCTGAATATCGTCGGGGAATAAATGTTTTGCTTCGTTAATGACTTGTCCTAAAGTAAGCGAAAAAGAATATGAAAGTTTCTCATCTATACGTGGGCGAGTTATGCTTTCAGGTTTGTCAAAACTTGCCAGAGCATAAACATTGCATAGACCACGATGCAAGACTTCACTTTCAAAATATGCCGCACCAAATTGAGCAAATACTTCTTTGATTAATTCGGATTGATTATCCATGTTCTAGGTTTTTATTCCTTGTTATGCAAGGGGCAAGCCAACGAGTAGATATACTGCAAAAAATCAGTATAACAAGAAAAATTAGTATGCTATACGGTTCCACATAACGGTAGACCATCATTCTAGTTTTACCAACATGCTAATTTACAAATTCTAATATTCAAAAATACATTAAACCTTCTGATGAGATAGCTTATGACAAATGTGGCTATCGAAACCAAACGGATTATCATCGATTTCAAACCTTAGTAAACTTTATCCTGATCAATTATTAGGTCCCATAACGAACCGATATTCTCCTCCTGTGAAGTTGCCTGAACTGATTAATACATTCCAAACACGTTTGTCAGAAAGTTCTAATTCTAAATATTTCCCCAAGAGATTTAATCCTTTATTCTGAAGTTTTAAGCTACCTGAGAAATTTTTTAATCCTGGTATACTGTCTTGAATAAACTCCTGGGAGATTTGAAATTTATAATATACAGTGTCAATAAAAATTGATTTTTCAAATATTTTACCCTCACCTTGGCCGCTCTCAATGAGCTTACTTGTTCTCTTATCCATTATCCCTCCGTATATTTAATTCAATTTTTCTGACAATCGAAGTTTATTTTAAGACGATTCAACTTGAATTTAATCTTCATGCGGAATTCCCCACTTCGGATCTTGTATTTCCAGACTGTAATCAAGAAGCATCTTCATGAATTGTAAAGCAAAATACCCCGAAAATACCGGGGTAAATATGTCAGAGTGGAGGGAGCTGAAGGTAAAAAGTGGGCCCGGAAGGATTCGAACCTTCAACCAAGCGGATAAAGGCTTTATTCCAACTCAGCTATAAAATCGATCTGTTGAATTAACGGTTTGGCTCACCTGCCACCGATTTGAACAAGACAAGACTGCGTAAAATCACTTTTTCTACCAAATGGCCGCTGCATACCCGCGCCGAAGGCAGCTAGGTGGAGCCGGTGTTGGGGCGCTCTAAGATTATCCCCTATCACATTGTTCTTCGCTTTTTGGCAAATAACTTTCTTCTCTTATATTCCGACTGGCACTTGGCATATTGACATAATCTTCTAATCCAGGGAAAGTGTAATAGGCCACGATTTCAGGATGCGTTTTAGCGAGCGATTCCTGATAAACAGTATAGGAAGCCGAATTCTCGTTGCTTGAAAGTGTTGGTGCTTGTGTTTTACCAAATGGAAGAGGAGTCTGTGGATTATTCATTTAGTTATCCTTTCTGGCTCACACGCGGTTGCACCAGTTTCCCCGACAATCCGTTTGCGCTGAACAAAACAAAGGCCATCTTGCCTTGTAATAGTTGCCACATCAATAGGCCCTCCAACCCCCCTAATACCAACCGTGAGTTTTTGAGCGGTAATAGTTGTTCGGATGAAGAATATTGCAAGGTCAATACAATCTTGCAATGGTAATGCCTGCAATGGGATAGGTAATTGAATCTGATTAAGAACTGGGTTGAGCAATGCGTTTTGTTCGGGCGTGAGTTTGAGTTTGCCAAAAGTTTCGCCTAGCCTACCATCAAAGCCTTGAATCAGCCTATCAACAATTTCGCGTTGTCCTCCCCATGTTATACCAAATTCTCCTACTCCAGCATGCTGTGCAACTGGGTTTGGAATTCTTGGAATATTAATGATAAATACTTTGCCATATGGTTCTCCGTCATCGAACCCTGCAACAACGAAAGTCATGTTGGGGCCTGAGTAATCTGATGGCATAGCAGTATTCCATTGCTGCATAAAAAACTCGCTGAATTGTTGAGCAAATTCTAGGATTGGCAATCTCCTTGCATCTTCAGCAAGCTTGCCTTCAAATTCTGGAATAAAGCTTTGGGCTGTTCTTAATCCGATTGCTGCTTGCCCATAGGTTACTACCCCCACAGACGTATTCGGTTTTGCGAAAGAAAGCAATTTTGTAGCATTGTCGAAGTTGACATGAAGAGGGGGTGCATCTGGTGTTTGAGCGGTTAAAGTTAGGCGGCTTTCGGCTGCCAAGACAAGCCCTTCTGGGGCTTTAATAACTATTCCGAGCGACATATATTATCCTCCTGACAATATGCATATACATATTTATTCTATCACTGCTATTTTGCTAGCGGCCCAACTAGTGGATAACCTGCAAATAATCCGTATAAGTAGCTAATTCGGTTTATCATCCTGATAATAGCAATATGCTTGTCATAAGATAGCTTATCGAAACCAAGCGGATAAGGGAAGAATATATCTGGGATAAAATAATAAGTGAATTATTTAGTCGTTTTTATGTTTTCCTTCTCTAAGTATGCCTAACTTATCCAGAATTCTGTTTTTTGCATCGGCGGTTCCTTTAGGATCAGCGGTAGCGCTAAAAACTCTATCGTCCTTTACCTCGACCTGAAGCCAATCCCCTTCTTTTGCTCCTATGGGAAGCATGCTCTTGTTAACTTCTAGACGATCCTGTTGCTCTCCTACCAATAGGACAGCCAAATCTCCTTCAAAACGATCGATCATTGCTTTTGTTTTCATTATTTAACCTCGAATGGTATTGATATAGTTGCTGTTTTGTCATTTAGTACTGATCGAATTAATATACTCCATCTTCCAGGCGTGGTCGCCGCACCTATTTTCCATGACCAAGACGCTTTACCTGAAACATCAGCTATCTGCGGACCAAGACCTGCAGCCTGGCTTGCTCCTGATTTTAAGTTTACGGTTATCGAACAAGTTGCTCCTGGTAGAGTCTGAATGGTCAAATTTGCAGTACTACCGGCATGTATTGGGCTTGTGAGAGAAATAACGTCTATCGTGATATCTTCCAGAACACGAGGAGTTTCAGTAGGGAGCGTGGCAAGTGCAACAATTGCTTTAATCTCTGGCTGGATAGAATAACCGGTTTCATCAACCTCGACCTTAATTGTCCCGTTGACATCCGTCCCATAAATTTGTGCTCCAGAATTTATTATCCGATTTACCGTATCTGAATTAGGGTACCCATAACTGTTTCCTTTTCCTGCTGAATATATCGCCACGGCTGGATGAACAGATGATAAGAATTCTGCACTAGTGGAAGCATCACTCCCATGATGACCAACTTTTAATATATCGGCCTTTAATGGCAAACCTGCTGATATCATCTCTGCTTCGTTGTCTTTACTTACATCACCAGGGAACAAGAAAGATGTACCTGCGTAATCTAACCGCAGAACTATAGAATTTTCATTTAGGCCACCTTCAATAACATGTTCGGGATGTAATACTTCCAAGGTTAGACTCCCAATTTGAATTGAATCGCCCCGTGTAACTACAATTAAAACTGCTTTAGATTTTGTTATAGCATCCAAGAAATTCTCATAAACGAGTGTTGTATGAATTTCACCGTTTGTTATCACCCTTGATACTGGGAAATTTTTCAATACATCAACAAGGCCACCGATATGGTCTGAGTTTGGATGAGTTGCAATTATCAGGTCAAGGTTTTGAACACCTTGACTGCGTAAATAATCAACAACCCCGCTTCCTTGTTCGCCACCATCAATTAATGTAAATAATCCTTCTGGAGTACGAATAAGAATAGCGTCTCCTTGACCAACGTCAATAAAGGTAACAATTAGTTTTTTATCTGAAATAGGTAGAGTAGGAGAAGGATTAGGCGTGCTTATTTTTTCAATTGTCGGAGTTGATAAAGTTTGTTGTGTCTTCTCTACTTCCGCATATAAAGTGGGAACAATCTCTGTTTCCGAATAAATACTAGCAGGAACAGCTGTTATCGAACTAGTTGGAGTAGGAGAAGGATTAGGTGTGCTTATTTTTTCAATTGTTGGAGTTGGCGAGATGACTTCTTGATGTGCTTTAGGAGATGAATTGCATCCCAAAAGAAATACGGTTAAAAAAATAAATATAAAAAAAGTCCCCACCTTACGTAAATGTTTATCAGACATCTGGATATCCTCCCATTTCCCTGTAACTTTGAATCAAACTACTGATACATTCTAAACTAGTACGACAGCGATATGTAATAATGCTGACAATTTATTCCCAGATTTGAATTGTGTAGTACCCAATTCTTGGCATTAATTTATAAATTATAACTCGTTAGAACATCTGCTGAATAATTACCCTTGACTAAAATTTTGGACAGATTATTTAAAATATTAACAATTACCCCTTTTTCCTTATGTATAATTCATTTATGGATACCCTTTGTTTGACCGTTGACCAGATGCGCGCGCTGGAAGAAAAAGCCAATGCCCTGGGCGTGAGCTATGCCCAGATGATGCAAACAGCAGGCGAAAAAGTGGCAGTTGCCCTGCTGAAGCAATTCCACAAAACCAAAAACAAAGCCTGCCTGGGGCTGGTCGGTACAGGCAAAAACGGTGGAGATGCCCTGATTGCCCTCTGCCAGCTGCTAAGAGCAGGCTGGACTTGCAAGGCGATCTTGCCCAAAGCCCGTCAAACAGATGACCCCCTGCTGCAGCATTTCAGCTCGCTGGGTGGGCAGATTTTTAATGAGCAAAACACTGAGCCAGCCGATTCAGGCTTGGAAGCGTTGGTCTCGAAAAGTACCTGCATCCTGGACGGACTGCTGGGCACCGGCTTCCACGGCCCTCTACAGGAAGAAATTGCCGGGCTGCTCAGCAGACTGCAGGCATACCCCAAACTGCCATCCGTCATCGCGCTGGACTGCCCATCCGGTGTGGATTGCAGCAGCGGCAGCGCGGACCCACTCACGCTCAAAGCCCACACCACCCTCTGTATAGAGGCGGCCAAACTGGGCTTGCTCAAGTTCCCCGCCGCCAACTTTACCGGCAAACTGAAGTGCCTGCCGCTGGATTTGCCTGAAGCGGCTTATGAAGACTGCGAGGATTGCCCACGGCTGATCACCAAAGCGCTTGCCCGCCAGCTTTTGCCGCAGCGACCTCTTGACGGCCATAAAGGCAGCTTTGGCAGTGCCCTGATTTTGGCAGGTAGCCAACATTACACCGGGGCGGCTTTCCTGGCCGGCAGCGCCTGCCTGCGCTCTGGGGTGGGGCTCACCTACATGGCCATTCCGGATGCTATTTATCCCGCCCTTGCTGGGCAACTCCCTGAAGCCATTTGGGAGGTTTTGCCTGCCTCTGAGGGCTACATCTCAGAAGCCGCTTTGGCGCATTTCCCGCGCGTGTTGCAGCAAAAAGAGGCCTGGCTGATTGGCCCGGGTCTGGGTTTGACCGATGCCACAAGGGCTTTCTTTGAGGGGCTCTTTAAGAAGATTCTGCCCGGTATGGCACAGGTGCTGGCCACGGTAATTGACGCGGATGGGCTGCGCATCCTTTCAGGCCTCTCAGATTGGCCAAAGCTTCTTCCGCCCAAAACCGTGCTCACACCCCACCCTGGCGAGATGGCCGCCCTCAGCGGGCTCACCGTTGAAGCCATCCAGGCCGGGCGTCTTGAACTCGCCTGCCGCTACGCTCAAGCTTGGCAGGTAACCCTGGTGCTGAAAGGTGCCTTCACGGTTGTAGCCTCGCCGCAAGGGGAGCTACGTGTTCTGCCCTTTGCCTCATCGGCTTTGGCGCATGGTGGCAGCGGTGACGTTTTGGCCGGCCTGATTTGCGGGCTGTTGGCGCAGGGGTTGGAACCTTTCGCTGCTGCCACCCTTGGCGTTTGGCTGCATGCCAGAGCCAGCCGCTACGCGCTGCGGTGTGTGGGGCACCCAGCGGCAGTTTTACCAGGGGATCTGATAAAGGAATTCGGCAAGGCGCTGCGAAGCCTGGGTCGGTAGAACCAATTCTGTTGGGTTATGCTCCAGCCCAAAGTAGACACGCCGACATCCTTTGTCGCTCCACCCAACCTACAAGTGTGAATCCAGACAAAGGACGAAACCCTGACATACTTTGTCGCTCTAACCAACCTGCATGGCTAATAAAAGCTATTACAATTAGGCAAAAGCTGCAAAGCATTGGTCGTAACGGAGGCAAAAGTGACCAGAATACTGCTTGTCATCGCTTGCATCATCTTCTTTTTCACGGCATGTGCCCCCAATGAAGCGGGATTAAAAACTGCGGTTGAGACCGCTGCGGAACCAACTGTCATCCAGAATTTTTCGCCGTCTAAAGTAGCATCGGAACCCATAGTTTCTACAGTCATAGCAGCAGCAACAAGCCTCCCTACAAAACTGCCAACTCTGACCCCGCATCCAAGCGCGACCCCAATCATTAAAGTGGCGGCGGCTCCATATGCTACAAACTTCTCCAAGGCTGAGCTAAACTGGGAAGTTTTATTAGCGAAGAACAATACCCAGGTAACGCAGCCAAACGAGGCCTACGCGCTTGAGGCTTCAGGCAAGAACTCCATCATTTTTAGCAGTCCCAAGGATGTAATCGACGCCACTGAATTGGTAATAGAAGTGGATGTGACCATTGCGGCTGCTGAAGGTTCTGGGGATATGTCTGGCATCTTCTGCGGATACGTGGACGAGCAGACCGTTTTCAGTTTTGGCCTCAGCTCTGCTGGCTATGCTGCCATTCTAAAATCCAACGAGTCCAACAGCCTCTTGAGCGTAAGATTTGTCAAGTTATTTGATAGTAATGTGCAACAAACGCATCGCTTGCGCGCAATCTGCTCTGCAGAAGGCCTGGGGCTCGCGGTAGATGGAGATGGCGTGCTTCAGTATCCGATAACAGGTTTGAAGCCTGGCAGGATAGGCCTGTTCACGAAAGGCGCACAAAAGTACGGCGATAATGGAACAGATATTGTTGACGCCACCAATGTAAGCGTATTTGACAACTTCTCAACTACTGCCATGAAAGCTGAGTATGATTGGGCAAGAACGCGTCCCTATCCTTTCGATTACCTGAAGATCGGCGAAGTACTCTACGATGAAAGTTTTGCAGAGCCGGTTGGGACATGGAATCTGTATTCTTCAGCAAACCAGAGCGCTCAACTTGAAAATGGCAAATTAACACTTTATTCATCCAAAGCGGCTTCGATGACTTACTCAGCGCTCGAATCATTTAAAGGGTTCAACTCTGGTGTTGTGCTGGAAACAGATTTTACAGTTTTGCCTGGTGTGCCTGAACTTTACGAAGTCGGTTTTATCTGCGAAGTAGATTTTAGCGGCACCAATTTCTACACTATGTTCTATTGGGCTGGTGGTTCGGTGGATTTTTTCAAATTTGAAGACATGAAATGGAAGAATATAGGTAGCACCATCGTACTTGGCACAGACTATGAGCCGCCCTTAGAGCCCGGCCGAACCTATCAGCTCACAGGTATCTGCGGTGGGGGGTTTTTGGCAATGCTAATGGATGGAGTGCCACAGTTAATCATACAGATACCTGATCAGGTATTCCAAAAAGTGGGACCGGTCGCCTTAATGTCATCCAGTAGTGAAGCTGAAATACGCGTTCAGTTTGATAATTTTAAGATTAGCAGGGTTGAAGCAACTAAGAATTAATAGCCATCCGCGCGATGCCGATCAGAAGCATGCGCCTTAGGGTTTGCCGTGTGTTCTGTGATGGGAATGCGGTTGCGCTTTTGAGTGGCTCGGCCGACGGAAGAGCTCTGATTGAGCACACCTCACTGACCGAAGTTCTCAGACAAACCAATTCTGTTGGGTTACGCTCCAGCCAAAAGATGACACGCCGACATCCTTTGTCGCTCCACCCAACCTACATGTCTACATATCTGAACCTTCCGTTCTATAAATAAAAACTGACCCAACAGAAATTAGAGCCAGTTTTTGGTTTAATTAGTGATTGCGTTAAGGCGGGGAAGATTTACTCTTCCAGGGTTGTTTCCTCAAAATGAGCCTGGGGATGCTTGCAGGCTGGGCAGACACCTGGCGCTTCGGGGCCTTCGTGGATGTAACCGCAGTTACGGCATTTCCACACCTTGGGTTCCTCACGCTTGAAGTATGTACCCGAGGCTACCAGGGCTTGCAAATGGCGATAGCGGGCTTCGTGATGCTCTTCTATGTCCAATATTTCCTGGAAGGAGGTAGCCACATCTTCATAACCCTCTTCGCGGGCAATATCACGGGCAGTGCTGTACAGTAAGGTCGACTCTTCGTGCTCACCATCGGCAGCAAAGGCGAGGTTTTCGGCGGTGGTTCCCATTTCGAAGTGGTAATCCGCGTTAACATGGCCGGTAAAGTTACCACCTTTGCGCACCAGGTGATCGAAGAAGACCTTGGCATGCGCGCGTTCGTTATCAGCGGTCTCCAGGAAAATAGCCTCCACATGCAGCAGGCCCTCTTTTTTCGCTACACTGGCATAGAAAGTATAGCGGTTGCGAGCCTGGGATTCCCCGGCAAAAGAATTCATCAGGTTTTGATAGGTGCGTGATTCCTTAAATTCCATTGTGTGCCTCCATGGTGTTATGTTGACCAATAGTGATTGTTGCTTTCATTTTATCGCATCCTCAGGGTTTGGATTAACTTACTCGGGGGATTGGAATATTTATTTAAACCACCTGCAACGTGCAACAGTAGATACCGTCTTGAAAGTCAAGCCGAAAAATTGAATTGTCGGTCATATTCAGGATCAAACGGCTTTTGGTTCTTCAAAACACCATAAGCGATATGTAGTAACTTTCGCATAGAAGCCGCCACAATCGCCATGGTAGGAAGTCGCCTCTCACGCAGGCGATTTTTCAAGGCACGGACCACGGAATTGTGTGTCATTGCCACAACTGCTGGCATATAGAGACATGAACGTAATTCACTGCGCCCTTGTTTGGAGATACGTGTTTTCTTGTGAACAGATGAGCCTGAAGAAAAGCCCTTTGGATTGAGACCGGCATAAGCAGCCAATTGTGGAGCATTTTCAAACCCACTGATCTCCCCGAGTTCAGCCAATAACATTGCAGAGGATTTCTTGCCAATCCCGGGAATGGAAACCAAAAGATCTTGTTTCACCTTCAGGTCAGGTGTCTGGTTGATGAAGTTCTGGATCTCCTCTTCGGTGGCCACTATGCGGGCTTTCAAGTATTCCACATGGACTGATAGATCATTGATAACCCAAGCATCCTTTTCACCACTTAGTAGGCGGTTGCTTTCCTGCCGATAATTGGTTTGTAGATCATTCAAACGCCTCACAAGAGCCCTTAAATGCTTCAAGTCGGGGCTGAGAGGCTCCCAAAGAGCTGGTTTCTCCTTCAAACAAAACTCAGCAATCAAATCAGCATCCGCCTTATCGGTCTTATTGCGGTGCAACTTACTTTCTCCATAACGTTTGATGCGAGTTGGATTGACCACACTGACGTCATGACCTTGCCCGTAAAGATACTCGCTTACTTCATCTCCATATTGCCCGGTGGCTTCCAGACAAGCATGGACTCGGTCTACATGACGCGAGACCAGCCACTTATCCATTGCTTTCAAACCAGCAGGATCGTTGCTAATGACCTTGTGGAACTTGCCCTCTTCATTGATTAAAACCAGGTCAAGTGTATCCTTGGAAACGTCAATGCCTAATATGTTTTGCATTTTGCACCTCTTTCTTGATAAACTTTTGTTAGCATCGGTCAGGCGCATACATTGGATCATCCTTGTGAATGCAAGCTCATCTCTGGTATGCAGAGAGGCTTCAGATACCGTCCGATCTTTGTGAAAAATGGTGAGGGGATCAAATCTACGTTGCTGGATCTAGTCCAAAGGGCGAGACCGGATTCACCCTCACCTTCCTGATCGATGTTATCCATATGTCAAGCATATCTAATTCTTAATATACAAGGGCGAGATTGGTGCGTCTTTCACCAATCCGCCGACCATCGCTCTAATTCACAAACCATGGCTTGACACAAGGTTTAATTAATAAACAGGCTGTTCAATCTGCGAACAGCCTGTTCTTTATCATTACAACTATTGGTCTACGGCAGCATACCCACCACATCAAATGAACTCAATATCTCATCCAGCGCCTCAACATCGGAATCCGACATCATATTCACTACCAAAGTAATCAGCATAGAGGTCGGGTTCTTGATTGGCCGGGCTGAGAGCACAATCATGCTATTCTGCTGTTCGAGGCAGTTGGTGTAAACATCATATTTGCCTTCAAAACCGCTGTCAGAGTAGTCATAGCGGCCTTTGAGTTCGCAATCTGCACGGTAATTTTCGCGGTAAAGATCCAATAACTGCACGTAACCGCCTAATTTGGCAATCTCATTGGAGGCACCAAAAAATAGGCCTGGCTGATAGTATTCTGAGTTAAAAGCCTGATTGTCAGCCGATGCGATGATGGAGGCCCCGATCAGCGTATCACCATCGACCCACTTCGAACCATCCACCTGGTTCCATTCCGCAGGAACGCTGATTTGAATGGCGCCGGTGTCGTCCTGTACAGTCACAAATTGCCCTGAGGCCTGGACAGCTCCGGGTTGTTCAGTTGCCTGGATGCCTTCCGATACTGCAGGGGCAAATGAGAAGGTTTTTTCCAGTGAACGGCCGTTGATTTGCCCTTCCAGCGCTTCCTGTGTGGCAAAACGTAAAACCTCGAGTGAGTAGGTATCAGATGCTGAACGGGTGCGTAGAATATCGCAGTAGGATGACATGGTACCGTCAGTTGCTAAAACCAGGCCCTCAAGTTTGGTAATGATATCTCCGCCTTTGATGCCTGATTTATCCGCGGGTGAACCGGACTTGACGCTGGCCACCCAAATGCCTGTGAGGCTGCCATCTTCGTTGGCTATGGCCGTGCCATTCACGCCGATGGATTCAAAATCTACACCTGATTGAAGTTTGGCGATTACCGGACGTGCCTTTACTGAGTTGATAGCCAGATTCGTGTCGTTCTGATCTGAACCGGCATAATTGATTCCGACTACTTTACCCTCTGCTGAAAGCAGCGGCCCGCCCGAGTTTCCGGGGCGGATGCGCGCATCATGTTCAATGACCCCGTCAACTGAAGCCCAACCTGTTTCTCCCCCGGCATTGGCTTTGGAGATTATGCCTTTGGTTAAGGTGTATTCTGGGTCCCCAAGTGGGAATCCGGCAGAATAGACTTCAATACCTGGATCGGTTTTACCTTCGTACCAGGCGAAGTAGGGAAAGTCATCCCCTTCGATATCGATCACAGCCAAATCCCAACATTCCGAGACCCCCAGGATCTTCGCGTTGCGTGCTTTGGTCTCTCCTCCCACCCACACTTTGAGAAGGGCCGCCCCCGTAACCACATGGTTATTGGTTACCGCGATGCCACTTGGGTCAATGATAAATCCAGACCCGCGCCCGGCACTGTTGAGCATTTGGCCAAATTCAGGGTCCACAAAGGAACCTTGCGCTTCGATTTGAATGGTCGCCGATTTGGCTTCATCAATGGATTTGATCACCTTGGTTGGGATTTCTGTTGGCGCAGTCGTTGGGGTTGGTGCCACAGTCGGCACAACTGGAACCTCGGTCGCTTTTGGTATTTCAGTTGGGACAACTTTTACTTCCTTTGGCCCGGCACAGCTGGCAACAATAATAAGAATGATGAAAAGAGAAATAATCGTTCGATTGCGCATTGGTCCTCCCAATATATGATTGTGAAGCCTCAGTGAATATAGACAATATTATATACGTTTGTCTACTGTTTTCTTAGACCAATATTTGGCAATCTGATCGCTTGTACAGAGTTGTCCCGAGCGACTCATGTCAGGCGGTATTGCCTGATGACCAGAGGCTTCACTTTGAATTATTCGAATTCGATGCGCTACTTATTACAACTGTTGTGTAAGGCGCAATAAGTGAGTATTTCACCAATTTGCTAACCCCAAAGGCTTGGTCGAGTGAGGCTTTTTAATCTCATCCTCTCCCCTCAACGCTGGCGTCGGGCGCAATTGGTGTGGGTTTCACCAATCCACCGACTACACTCCGCTGAATATTCTTAAACTTTTACACAAGATCTTTTTGACGGATTGACCAGAGGAGGGTCAATCTCGTCCTACGGCTACACCCTACATCCATCAATTGTCCTGCGAATTAAATGAAATGCCTCTTGGGAAAGATCTACGAATTAACAATTGTTTCGTCGTAGGGCGAGATTGGTGTGCCTTTCACCAATCCGCCGATAATATTTTCGTGTATTAATAATTTTTTGTATCAATTTCTAAGCATTGTAAATGAATTAAAGCATGTTTAACTTGATCTATTCGGCGGATTGACCAAGACCGGGTCAATCTCGCCCTACAGATGCCAGACGTGAAACTTCCATAGGGTAAAATCGTCAATTACAGATAGTTAAAATAAACAAGCCACATTGCAGTGGCCTTGTTTAAATGAAAAGTCTCTTGGGCATACCTACCTCCGCCTGAAAGAAGTGGGACTGCCGATCGACTAATTTAGAACAAACTTGAACTTAAAATAAACAAGCCAACTTTCGCTGGCTTTGTTTAAATGAAAAGTCTCTTGGCAATGACCTACTCTCCCAGGGGACTGCTCCCCAAGTACCATCAGCGCTGGAGAGCTTAACTTCCGGGTTCGAGATGTTACCGGGTGTACCCTCTCCGCACAAATCACCAAGAGACAAATTTCTTTGCTCTTCTGAATAACATTTGTAGGTTTAATTTTATACCGATTGTTTTTGACTAAAAAGCACCGAGTTCTCCACATCACATGGGAAGCGCTCGAACATTAGTACGGTTTAGCTCAATGCATTACTGCACTTACACACACCGCCTATCAAGCAGATAGTCTATCTGCGTTCTTACTACCTTTACGGTAAAGAGATCTAATCTTGAGGCAAGTTTCCCACTTAGATGCTTTCAGCGGTTATCTTTGCCAGACGTAGCTACCCTGCTATGCCGTTGGCACGACAGCAGGCACACCAGAGGTCTGTCCATTCCGGTCCTCTCGTACTAGGAACAGCTCCTCGCAAATCTCTTACGCCCACAGTGGATAGAGACCGACCTGTCTCACGACGGTCTGAACCCAGCTCGCGTGCCGCTTTAACGGGCGAACAGCCCGACCCTTGGGACCTTATCCAGCCCCAGGATGCGACGAGCCGACATCGAGGTGCCGAGCGAAATCGTCGATATGAACTCTTGGATTTCACCAGCCTGTTATCCCCGGGGTAGCTTTTATCCGATGAGCCACGACCCTTCCACAAGGAATCGTGGGATCACTAAGCCCGACTTTCGTCTCTGTTCGGCGCGTTGGCCTTACAGTCAAGCTCCCTTGTGCCTTTACACTCTACGCCTGGTTTCCATTCAGGCTGAGGGAACCTTTGGGCGCCTCAGTTACTCTTTATGAGGCGACCGCCCCAGTCAAACTGCCCACCTGGCACGGTCCCGCATCCAGATAATGGATTGCGGTTAGGGTCTAGAGTTCATCAGGGTGGTATTTCACTGGCGGCTCCACCAAGGCTGGCGCCCTAGCTTCATAGCCTCCCACCTATACTACACAAACGAAATCCAAACTCAATGCCAAGTTGCAGTAAAGCTCCACGGGGTCTTTTTGTCCTACTGCGGGTAGGCCGCATCTTCACAGCCATTTCAATTTCGCCGGGTCTATCGTCGAGACAGTGCTCTAGTTGTTACACCTTTCGTGCGGGTCGGAACTTACCCGACAAGGAATTTCGCTACCTTAGGACCGTTATAGTTACGGCCGCCGTTCACCGGGGCTTCAGTTCAAAGCTTTGCTTACGCGAACCTCTCCCTTTAACCTTCCGGCACTGGGCAGGTATCAGCTCCTATACATCGTCTTACGACTTTGCAGAAACCTGTGGTTTTGTTAACCAGTCCCTAGAACCATTTCACTGCGATCTTTCAACGCTCATTATACATTCACATCAAAAGACACCCCTTATCCCGAAGTTACGGGGCTAATTTGCCTAGTTCCTTAACGATAGTTCTCCCGTTCGCCTTGGTATACTCTACCCATCTACCAGAGTCGGTTTGCGGTACAGGCACTCGAATTTCAACGTTTAGAAGCTTTTCTCGACAACAAGGCTTAACTCACTTCAGGCTCAAGGCCACGCTACGCTGTCTCACCTCAGAAGACGGATTTTCCTATCTTCCTCATCGGCTGACACAGAATACACCTGCATACCAATAACAGGCTGGTCTACCTCGTTGTGTCCCTCCATCACTCAATTCAAGTGGTCCCGGAATGTTGACCGGGTGTCCATCACCTACGCCTTTCGGCCTCGGCTAAGGTCCTGACTAACCCGACGCGGATTGACCTGGCGTCGGAAACCTTAGATATACGGCGAACACGGTTCTCACGTGTTTTACGCTACTTATGTCTGCATTCTCACTTCTGCCCGCTCCAGCCGTCCTTACGGTCGACCTTCACTGCTGGCAGAACGCTCCCCTACCAATCTTATCTTTCGATAAGAGTCCAAAGCTTCGGCGCTGTACTTAGCCCCGTTAAATTTTCCGCGCAAGATCACTCGATCAGTAAGCTGTTACGCACTTTTTAAAGGATAGCTGCTTCTAAGCTAACCTCCTGATTGTTTCAGTAACCTCACATCGTTTCCCACTTAGTACAGACTTAGGGGCCTTAGCTGTTGATCTGGGCTGTTTCCCTTTCGACCCCGAAACTCATCTCCCGGAGTCCGACTGCTATACTTGGAGTGTTGGCATTCGGAGTTTGAATAGATTCGATAAGCAATAAGCCCTCTAGTCCAGTCAGTGCTCTACCTCCAACACTAAACATATAACGCTAGCCCTAAAGCTATTTCGGGGAGAACAAGCTATCTCCAAGTTCGTTTGGCATATCACCTCTAACCACAGATCATCTCCTAATTTTGCAGCATTAGTGAGTTCGGTCCTCCACGAGCTATTAAACTCGCTTCAACCTGTCCATGGTTAGCTCACCTGGTTTCGTGTTTAATCCCTGCGACTGCACGCCCTATTAAGACTCGCTTTCGCTTTGGCTCCGGGTGTAAATCCCTTAACCTTGCCACAGAAATTAACTCGCAGACTCATTCTCCAAGAGGCACGCCGTCAGGCATAGCGCTGCGCACAGGCTTTCACCATAGCACCAACACGCCATTAGCCCTTCGACTGTTTGTAAGCTTACGGTTTCAGGTTCTTTTCACTCCCCTAACAGGGGTACTTTTCACCTTTCCCTCACGGTACTTGTTCACTATCGGTCGTCAAATGTATTTAGCCTTAGAGAGTGGACTCCCTAGCTTCCTACCGTATTAGCGTGCACGGCAGTACTCAGGTTTCCAGCGGGAGGATCGACATTTTCGTCTACAAGACTGTCACTTTCTATGGTTGGCTTTTCCATACCAATTCGACTAACGTCTCTCTTTGTAACTCCTATTCGCCGGACCCTACAACCCCGATCGATAAATCGATCGGTTTAGGCTTCTCCCCGTTCGCTCGCCACTACTTGGGGAATGGTTTCTTTTCCTCATGGTACTTAGATGTTTCAGTTCCCACGGTTCCCTTCCATCCGCTATGTATTCACTGATGGATGCTGATGGTTCGCACCAGCTGATTTCTCAATTCGGAGATCCCCGGATATAACGCTTGTTCACAGCTTCCCGAGGCTTATCGCAGTGTCCCACGTCCTTCGTCGGCATTTGACGCCAAGGCATTCACCGTAAGCTCTTAGTAGCTTCTCCACGTGATGCGGAGAAATCGATGCTCTTTATAAAAAAAGCAATCGGTTATATTTACTAAATTCTTACATTTTTTGTACGGTATGCATTCGTCGCAAGACTTCACATACCAATACGGCCTACAAATGTTATTCAGTTTTTAATGTACTCCTCGCCTTTAGCAGGCGATGCATAGACCTAAACTCCTTTAGATCCATCCATCTCGTGCCAAACCCGATTCTCCTGGTGGAGATGAGGGGACTCGAACCCCTGACTTCCTCCTTGCAAAGGAGGCGCTCTCCCGGCTGAGCTACATCCCCAATGTAAAGGTGGGCCTTTCAGGACTCGGACCTGAGACCTCGCCCTTATCAGAGGCGCGCTCTAACCAACTGAGCTAAAAGCCCGTGAGTCAGTCTTAGCAACTCAAAAGTGACAAGAAGCTTCCAAAAGGATTTTCACGTAATCTCGCTAAAGACGATCTCGTATACCGTATAAGATCGTTTACCACTATTTCAAATGGCGATTGTTTTTTGAAGTAAAGTAACTACCCTAAAGCAGTAACTTGGATTACTCCATAGAAAGGAGGTGATCCAGGTGCACCTTCCGGTACCCCTACCTTGTTACGACTTAGTCCCAGTCACCGACCCCACCTTTGATAGCTCCCTCCCTTACGGGTTAGGATACCAGCTTCAGGTGTTGCCAGCTCCCATGACTTGACGGGCGGTGTGTACAATCCCCGGGAACGTATTCACCGCAGTATAGCTGACCTACGGTTACTAGCAACTCCAACTTCATGCAGGCGAGTTGCAGCCTGCAATCTGAACTGAGGTCGGCTTTAGAGGATTGGCTCCGCCTCGCGGCTTGGCAACCTGTTGTACCGACCATTGTAGCGTGTGTGTAGCCCTGGATATAAAGGTCATGCTGACTTGACGTCATCCGCACCTTCCTCCGACTTAATATCGGCAGTATGATGTGACACTTGTAACACATCACGCGGGTTGCGCTCGTTAGCGGACTTAACCGAACATCTCACGACACGAGCTGACGACAGCCATGCAACACCTGTAACAGCTCCCCGAAGGGTCGGTCCGCTTTCGCTTCCCTACCACTGCTATGTCAAACCCAGGTAAGGTTCTTCGTGTAGCAACGAATTAAACCACACGCTCCGCTGCTTGTGCGGGGACCCGTCAATTCCTTTGAGTTTTAACCTTGCGGCCGTAGTCCCCAGGCGGTAGACTTATCGCGTTAGCTTGGACACTGATGGCGATTAAGCCACCAACGCCTAGTCTACATCGTTTAGGGCTAGGACTACCGGGGTCTCTAATCCCGTTTGCTACCCTAGCTTTCGCGTCTGAGTGTCAGTATTGATCTAGAAGACCGCTTTCGCCACTGGTGTTCCTCCAGATATCTGCGCATTTTACCGCTACACCTGGAATTCCATCTTCCTCTATCAAACTCGAGTTCTGCAGTTTAGAACGGCCTCTCCCAGTTGAGCCAGGAGCTTTCACGCCCTACTTACAGTACCACCTACACGCGCTTTACGCCCAGTAAATCCGGATAACGTTTGCCTCCTACGTGTTACCGCGGCTGCTGGCACGTAGTTAGCCGAGACTTATTCTGAGAGTACCGTCCTTCCTCATCCTCTCAAAAAGTGCTTTACAACCCGAAGGCCTTCTTCGCACACGCGGTATCGCTAGTTCAGAGTTTCCTCCATTACTAATATTCCCTACTGCTGCCACCCGTAGGTGTATGGACCGTGTTTCAGTTCCATTGTGGGGGGTCACCCTCTCAGGTCCCCTACCCGTCATAGCCTTGGTAGGCTTTTACCCTACCAACTAGCTGATGGGACGCAGGCTCCTCTCAAAGCGGATTACTCCTTTACTCTCAAATTTCTAAAATAAGAGAGACTATGCGGTATTAGCGGTTCTTTCGAACCGTTATTCCACACTTCGAGGCAGATCACCAACGCGTTACTCACCCGTTCGCCACTAAGACTGTATTGCTACAGTCTCCGTTCGACTTGCATGTATTAGGCGTACCGCCAACGTTCATCCTGAGCCAGGATCAAACTCTCCGCTAAAATTTATCACCTTTCGGTGTTTCGTTTTACGGAAAAGATCATTAACGAGGCTTGCATGTTTCTTACCTTTTGTATTGCATTCTTATCACTTTTCAGTTGTTAAGGTTCTGACTTCAAGAAGCCCGATTCTAAACCAAGTCGTCCAAGTCTGTCAAGGGTCTTTTTCTTGTTTTTCAGACTAAAGTACCGGCGTAATTATCACCCGCCGGTTCGGCTTTTTGCTTAGTATCGGATCACTCTCCGACCCAAGTTATTCGCTTGTAAAGTTCCTAGCTGATTATGGCTAACTACTCGCGTCTTGCCTTGGAAAGAGAAGTTTATAACAAACTCGTCTTCATGTCAAGGGCAAAAAAGAAACCAATTTCAAATTGCTTTTCAATTGGTTCTGCTTATGGGTCTTTCAGTTCTTAAAGTGCCGGTCGTCACTCCTGTATTCGGAGGACAAAAGACTATTATAGGCGCGGAAAACGAATTGTCAAGGGTCAATTCCCCTTTTTCTGGACCAAACGTGCTTTCTAATAGTGACTTTGTCTACTTATTGAGGATCCAATTCGCTTTCAGATAATCTTTTACGACCTTCTACAAGTCTTTCCCGGATCCGTTAAAAATACAAACAGAATGCGCTTTCCCCCTCGCGCACTCTGTTCCCCACAACCTTATGCGCCTTGTTTACCGCGCTGTTTCTTATCTGCTTCAGTGCGGCTTTGCCAGTCTTTGGGTAAAGGCTTGCCTGACCTTAAGCTGATTACAGCCTCGCTCAAGCACTCATATTGAAGTTTGATACCCTGACCGTCAGCCACATAATTTGCTGAATTGGTGGGCGTTATTCCGATCTCTCCTGCAGCCAGGCAGGCATCAATATTGGCTCCCATTAATATAAATTCCCAACCTTCCGACCGCTTTTCTTCGATCATTTTCTTCAACATGGCCGCGCTGGTCTCCCGCGAACTGTTCTCGTAGCCATCGGTAATAATAACGACGATCACCTTATCCGCACGAGTTTCTGGCTTCACGGCAACCTGTGCATTGCTGATTTTTCGAATTCCCAGTGCCACCGCGTCGTAAAGGGCAGTACCACCGCGGACGAAATATTGCTTTGATGTAAGAGGTTGGATATCGTTGAGGTCAATGCGGTCGTGCAATTCCTCAAATAGGTTGTCGAAAAGGATGGTGGAAACCCTGGTCTCCCCTTCCAGCTTGCGTTGGGCTTCCAGAGTGCTGTTAAAGCCCCCAATGGTGTCTGTCTCAAGCCCACCCATCGAGCCACTGCGATCGAGTATGAAAACTAATTCTGTTCTCTTCATGTAGACCTCCTTTATTGATCTGAGGTCTAGTGTACAGTTTATAAATGCGCTTGTGGTTGCCCGGCAGGCGACATTTTTATGCGCCTAAGAGTTCCTGGTCAAAATCAAATAAGGCGGCATTTACCTGGTTGATGTCGTATTGCCTTTTCTCCAAAAACCACATCACAATCAAGTCGCGTTTATGGCAGGGACTGAACGCATACCCAGCCTTGGCCAGCAAGTCCTGTGCTTCATCGATGGAGAGTCTCAGACCAATCGTAAACGCTAAGACCGTCCTTTTAGTCGGATTGTAGACGCGATTGGACCGTATCTTACTGAATAACTTGCGGTCAATATTGGATTTCTTATAGGCGGTGACATCGCTGATTCCCTTGGCATCAATCAGTTTGAGCAATGCCTCCGAAAAAGTCACTTCATGTGGAAAATCGATCTTGATCTCTTGCAGGATTTCATCTGAACCCTGCCGCATCATGGCTGGCGCTGCCATTGGCAAGTCTTCTGATTCCTGCGGTAAGCGCCTGTAGTAATGCTCTTCCACATAATGGTCGTCAATGTAGCTTTTGAGGTCTTTTTGGAGTTTATAGCCCAACTCAGCGGTGGAGTGCCCATACAGCACCATGGTCACATCCAACTCGTGATCCATCAGGTAGCGTTGGATCTCATCCAGCGCGATTGCCAAAGCTTCTTGCCGTGGGTAGTGGTAAATCCCAGCCGAAATCAGTGGGAAGGCCACGCTTTTAAGCTTGTTGGCGCTCGCCAGCTCAAGGCTGCTCCTGTATGCCGAGCGCAGCAACTTTTCCTCATCCTGATTGCCTCCTTGCCAGATAGGGCCAACCGCGTGAATGACATATTTCGCCTTCAGATTGAATCCCGGGGTAATGACGGCCCCACCAACCGGGCAACCCCCAATCTTCGCGCAAGCCTCGGCCATTTGTTGAGAGCCGGCTTTGTCAAAAATAGCCCCGCAAACGCCGCCACCTTCCACAAGTTGAGCGTTGGCAGCGTTGACGATGGCGTCAGTTTCCATGGCGGAGATGTCATTTCGGATGATTGTCAGCGGCATAGCACTTATTCCCTCTCTGATCTAATTATCTCCCATTTTTAACAAATCATTCAGCATCCTTTGAAAAGTCAGGAATGCATTGGCTGCCTTGGTTATATTCTCTGCCCTTGTCGCTTTATTTTTGAGAAATTGGGTACTTCAGCTATCCACCAATCCAATAGTGTTCCTATACCAATAAAAACCTTCCTTGCCCAATATGTCAATCTTGGTTTTATAATTTCTCTATGCAAAAATCTATCATCTTGCATAAACTATCTACCAGC
>Ga0209429_10000497_pt1 | contig 26085 bp, 26 predicted proteins | sample BarGraNGADG00212_3_FD_184493 | JGI IMG/M metagenome (GOLD analysis project Ga0209429, IMG submission 184493) | Arctic peat soil microbial communities from Barrow, Alaska - Barrow Graham LP Ref core NGADG0004-212 (SPAdes) (version 2) | ecosystem: Environmental > Terrestrial > Soil > Wetlands >...
TTATGAAAGCCCTCAAGGCCTTGGGGATTATTTATGACGAAGGACCAGATATTGGTGGCCCATACGCGCCTTACCGCCAAAGTGAAAGGCTAGATACCTACAAAAAATGGGGGCAAAAGCTAATCGACAAAGGTCGCGCCTACGCTGACCCATATACCACTGAACAATTAGATGAATTTCACGAACAAGCCAAAGCCGAAAAAAAAGCTTTTTTGTATCGTCACCATCGACCAGTGGAACCGCCAGTTTGGGATGGTACAACTCCACTTAGATTTAAATCTGATCCAAAAAATTATTCATGGCATGACGAGGTTATGGGCGATTTAAGTACTGGTCCAGAAGTAATTGATGATATAATCCTGATTAAATCTGACGGCTATCCAACCTATAATTTTGCCCACATTGTCGATGATGCCGAAATGGATATCACGCATATTATTCGTGGCCAAGAATTTATTGCCAGTCAACCAAATTATCTTAATATTTATGAAGCGCTCGAAATCGAACACCCAATCTTTGCTACAATGCCTCATATCTTAAACGAAGAAGGTAATAAAAAGCTTGGAAAACGTGATGGCGCCAAAGATGTCTTGGAATACTTAGACGAAGGTTATTTAGCCGAAGCAATGATTAATTTCATTGCTAGTATGGGCTGGAATGACGGCACCGAACAAGAAATATTCTCGAGTGATGAGTTAATCGCAAAATTTAGTCTCAGCCGAGTCCAACATAGTGGCGCTCGTTTTGACGAACAGCGATTGCTTTGGATGAATGGCCAATGGATTCGCAAATTATCACTTGATGATTTATTTAACCGCGTCACTAATTTTTGGCCAGAATCAGTAGGAACAGTCGGGGATGACTTCAAAAAACAAGTTCTCGGATTAGTTCAAGACCGCCTCAAAACCCTTGCCGATTTACCAATAATGACATCTTACTTTTTTGCCGAACCAACACCTGATCTAGCTATGATTCAGACCAATAAACAGCTTAGTGGCTTAACAAACGAAGAAATTATATCTCTTCTAAATAGTGCCAAACAAGCGTTAGACGGCAGTCAATACGACGCCACATCACTTCAAGACACATTGAATAAATTACTTGAAACGACTGGCCAAAAACCTGGTATATTATTTAGTCTAATCCGCCTGGCCGTATCTTGGGCACCATTCAGTCCAGCCCTTAACGATACCCTCGCTGCAATTGGTCACGACAAAGTCCAATCCCGCCTCCAATCCGCGATTGATACCATCTTGAAATAATTCTTTTGTTTTTACTACTTTGCGGGTCCTGTCGCCCGGTCCACCCCTAGTTTATATCCCGCCATGGCGGGAGTAGTAAACTGGGGTTGCCCCGCCGAACGCCACCCGTGATTATCTTTGAATGCCGAAGTGATAACTCTTCCAAATTTATAGAAGACACGCCAAACATTCCACCTTATTTTGGAGGGATGTGGCCGGTAGGCCAGCCGAGCGCCACGTGCTGACATAACATGTCACACGTAGAGTGGCCCGGATAAAATAAGGTGGGATGTTGGGCGGTAGGAAAGAATAGAGTGTAGGACCCGCGAAGTAAATAAAACTAATAAATAATTTCGCCGTATCAATCATTGTTTGCTATAATAGCGCTTAAGCTATGGAAGAACCAGCAAAATCAAAAATTTGGGTACGTATATGGAGATGGGTTGTTAAACACCGCATACCAGTTTTGATTTCGGCCGGTGCAATTGTTTTAATTGCTGGCGGAATTATTACGTTTTTAGTGCTAAATTATAAACCACCAGTTGAAGTTAAGCCGCCAGTTGTTAAAGTTGTCGAAAAACCAGTACCAATCCCAGTTAAATATTATTCACCATTAACTGGTATATTAGTTGCCAGCGAAGCTATTACTAAACAAGCTGTAACAGGGGTAATGATTGAAAATAGTCCCGAAGCTCGTCCACAATCCGGTCTCAAAGATAGCGGTGTAGTATTTGAAGCAATTGCCGAGGGTGGTATCACTCGATTTCTAGCTCTTTACCAAGAGCAAAAACCACAAATGATTGGACCAGTTCGCAGTGTTCGAATTTATTACGTTGATTGGTTGGCGGCATTCGATGCCAGTATTGCCCATGTCGGCGGTAGCGCTGAAGCTTTAAACGAAGTCCAAAATGGTAACTATCGCAATATCGATCAATCTTATAACGCAAATTATTATTGGCGCTCAGACGATCGCTATGCACCACACAATGTTTATACTAGTTTTGATAAATTAGATGCTCTAAATGCCGCCAACGGTTATACCACGTCAACTTATACTGGTTTTACGAGAGTTGATGGCAAAGCAGCCGATATCATTGACGCAACTAATGTCAATATCACAATGAGTAGTTTCTTATTTGATAGTACATTTACCTACGACAGCGCCACTAACACCTACGCTAGATCTCAGGCTGGCGAACCTCATCTTGATCGTGAATCTGGCCAAATTACACCAAGCGTTGTAATTGCGATGCGCGTTGATGAATCGACCTTATCAGATGGACATCAACGTATCGATACAATCGGCAGTGGTAACGCTACTATCTTCCAAAACGGTACAGCAACTAATGCGACTTGGACAAAAAACAGTAAAACTGAACAAATTAAATTTACCGATATCGTTGGTGTTGATATACCATTAATCCGTGGTCAAACTTGGATCGTAGCCGTTCCAAATGACGGCGGAGATGTATCGTGGAACTAAAGAAGCCAACAGCCTCGGCTAACCGATTTTGGCCAGTCTTTTATCGACAAAAACTTTTTATCGTAATTACATCACAAATCATCATATCTTTATCGATTGGGGTTGTTTTAATTTTAACCAAAACTTTTACGATTGATTCGATTTTATTTTGGATTATCGTCTCGTCACTTTTAACAATTAATCTGACCGTCAGTCTACTAATTTTCCAATTTTCCGTCCGCCCAACTCGAGATTTAATGGCCGCAATTCTGAATGTAGCAGGTGAGAGGTCAACTCTAACTCCACCTAATCCAAACACTAAAACTAATGAACGAAACGGTTTCCGCGAAGCTCTCCAGACTATTTACAAACTTTCAAGCAGTCAAATTGAAGTAGTATCACCTTCAACCGAAACTACAGCTCCTCCCAAAAAAATAGATATCGAAAACCTCCTTGATGCATCATCATGTGGTTTCGTTGCCCTTGACCATGATCATAAAATTATTTATTCTAACAAATCTGCTCCGACTCACACTAATAGTGATGGTTGTAAGGTTTTAGATTTATTATTTAACGGCAATGATACACTTGAAACTTGGCTAAACAATTGCGACCAGATGTCGGTTCATGATGAGCATATTTGGACACGCGTTCCCAACACTTTGCCTAATCAAGAAAATCGACGTTTTTTTGATGTGATTGCATCTTACCAAAAGGGGGCCGTGGCCGAAACAGTTTTGAACCTAATCGAACGTACTAGCACATATATTGTCGATGAAGAAAACCTTGACTTTATATCTTTTGCTGCCCACGAATTACGCGGGCCAATCACTGTTATACGCGGTTATTTGGACGTCCTTGAAGACGAGCTAGGCGACACTCTCAAAGACGACCAGCACGAATTATTTCACCGACTAGTTGTATCTTCAAATCGCCTGTCTGGATATATTAATAATATTCTTAACACTTCTCGATATGATCGTCGCCACTTAAAGGTCTATTTAAATGAGGATACAGTTGCTGCGGTTTATGACGTTGTTAGTGATGACATGAAGCTTCGCGCCAGCTCGCAAAATCGGCTTTTGGCAGTTAATATTCCTGCAGATTTACCAACCATCGCCGTCGACCGCGCTAGTATGAGCGAGGTATTTGGCAATTTAATTGATAACGCCATTAAATATAGCAAAGAAGGTGGGGCAATTAGTGTTACCGCCAAAGCTAATGGAGATTTCGTCGACGTGTCTGTCCAAGATAATGGTATTGGCATGCCAGATAACGTTGTTAGTAATCTTTTCCAAAAGTTTTATCGCTCGCATCGGTCGCGTGAAACCGTCGCTGGCACTGGCATCGGTCTGTATATTAGTAAGGCAATAGTCGAATCACACGGTGGTTCAATTAGTGTCCGTAGCGAAGAGGGCAAAGGCTCAATCTTTACAATTTCGCTACCTGTCTATGCGACTGTTGCAGATAAACTAAAAGCAGGCGATAATAGTAATGAAGGCCTTATCAGTGAAGGTAAGGGTTGGATTAATAATCATTCAATGTTTAGGGGTTAAGATAATATGGCCATTAAAACAATTTTATGCGTCGAAGATGATCGCTTTATCGGCGAAATGTACGTCCGTAGCCTCAAAAAAGCCGGCTACGAGGTCGATTGGGTGGTTGATGGCAATGATGGCCTAGTTTCGGCCCGTAACAAAACCTATGACCTTATATTGCTGGATGTGATGTTACCAGAACGTCGTGGTACTGAGATTCTCGAGGCTCTGCGCGGTGGTAAAATCGATTTGATACCTAAATCACGCGTTATAGTCCTAACTAATTTTGAACAAGACGACGAATCACGCATGGCCATGCAACAACATGCCGACGCTTATTTAATCAAAGCCGAAATAACTCCCAAAAAACTTATTTCAGTGATACAACAGTTAGATAAAAACTAAACGAATCTATTCGTGATAAAATAATTACATGAAAGATGCCCACTATGTTGTCGATTTTCAAAAATCGCACGACCGATTATCGAACACCGTTAACGGCATTATTACTCGAATTGACCGCTATGAATTATCACAGACCATTCGCAATAGCCAGTTCAATAGGTTGCTTGAATAGGCCCGTAAAGTGTCCAAGCAAACTGGTATTCCGCTAGATAATTTATAATTTGGTGAACCTTGTCATTTCGAATTGGAACCAAATTGTTATTGAGGTCCTTCATATATCCCAAGGCTTTTGATCGAATATATGCGTATGCGCCATGAAATAACACTTATGCTTGTGGATACAACCATGGTGTTATAATTAGAATTAATTCTAAGTTGGGAGATATGTACAATGACTGAGAAAGTAATTGCAAAGCCAGAATATCCAGACGTCTTGGCTGATAGATATGCAAGTCCAGAAATGGTACGAATCTGGTCTCCTGAGCAAAAAGTAAAAACCGAACGAAAGTATTGGATAGCAGTTATGCGCGCCCAAGCAGAGCTTGGTATGGATATTTCCCCAGATGTAATCGAGGCGTATGAGAAAGTTGTTGATGTGGTTGATCTTGATTCTATGCGAGCAAGAGAAAAGATAACACACCACGATGTCGTGGCGCACATCGAAGAATTTAATGCTCTAGCCGGTCATGAGGCTATTCACAAAGGTATGACATCACGCGACGTTACCGAGAATGTTGAAGCTCTGCAAATAAGAGACAGTTTGCTTCTTGTTCGTGATAAAACAATCGCCGTTGTAGTACTGATGGCAGCCATAGCTGTCAAATATGCCGACCTTGCAATGGTGGGACGCTCGCATAACGTGCCGGCACAACTCACTACGCTAGGTAAGCGCTTTGCAAATTATGGCGAAGAAACCCTTCTGGGCCTAGCTGACATCGAAAATGTCGTCGATAATTACCCGGTCCGCGGTATCAAAGGACCTGTCGGCACGCAGCAAGATATGCTAGACGCATTTAATGGCGACGCTGGTAAAGTTGCTGAGCTTGAAAAGCGCATTGCCAAATATCTTGGCTTTAATAATGCACTTGATAGCGTTGGCCAAATCTACCCTCGTTCATTAGATAGTCGTGTCGTTCATGCTTTGTTCGAGGCATCCGCTGGTCCAACCAATATGGCTATTGGCATCCGTCAAATGGCAGGTCTCGACCTTGTTACGGAGGGTTTTTCTAAAGGTCAAGTTGGATCATCCGCTATGCCCCACAAGATGAATGCAGCAAAAAGCGAGCGTATTGATGCACTTAGAGCGGTAATACTTGGTTTTTCTGCAATGACCGACACAATGAGTGGTAAACAATGGAACGAGGGTGATGTTAGTTGTTCGGTTGTCCGGCGGGTTGCTTTACCTGGTGCTTTTTTCGCAAGTGATGGCATAAATGAGACCTCGCTAGCTGTTCTAAAAGGTTTCGGAGTCTACCCTAATGTAATTGACAAAGAAATCACCAAGTACGCTCCGTTTGTGTCAACCACTAAAATACTAATGGCCCTCCAAAAAGCTGGGGTCGGACGCGAGACTGCACATGGTATTATCAAAGAACATGCGGTACAGCTTGCTCTCGATATGCGTAACGGCGATAATAGCAGATCGCTATACGAACGACTTGCCAATGACGAGCGGGTACCAATAACGGCCGTAGAGTTAAAAGCTATCGCCAATAAGCCGCTTGAACTAGTAGGCCTTGCACCTGAACAGGCGCGAGCATTCAGCGCTAAAGTAGATGCTATTGTTGCCAAATACCCCGAAGCTGCTGCCTACAATGGTCGCGGGGTTTTATAATAATCTCAATTTTGGTGATCTCGCCGGGAATCGAACCCGGATTATCAGGATGAGAACCTGGCGTCCTAACCGTTAGACGATGAGACCATAACAGTTAGGTATTATAACAGATATATTTTTACGAGACAAAGCCTCATTTTATTTGCCCAAAAAACATTCACCTGCGATAATAAACGTATATGACTAAACCAAAAATTTACTTTGCAGGATCAATCACTGGCGGACGAGGCGATAGTGATTTATATGCTCAAATTATTGAATTACTTAAAAGTTATGGCACAATCTTAACCGAGCACATCGGCGACAAAAATTTGACATCTGGTGGCGAAAATAAAACCAGCGAATATATATATGACCGCGATATAAATTGGGTAGACGAAGCTGATTTCGTAATTGCCGAAGTTTCAACACCAAGTCTTGGTGTTGGATACGAAATCGGACGAGCTGAAAACAAAAAACCAATCCTTTGTTTATTCCGCGACCAACCAAATAAAAGACTGTCCGCTATGGTTGCCGGCAACAACAATCTTAATGTACAAAAATATAAAACAATAGACGACATCCATAAAATACTTAAAGAATTTTTCAATTAACTGAAGACGTGCTAGACTATCATGATAAAAGGCGGGATATACTGCCTTTTATTTGTTCTTTTCAATCTAGTTAGTAAATAGTTAAACTCCAAAATAATTGGGGCTAAATTATTTTGCCCCTTATTTATATATTTTAAAAATAATATATCAAGGAGGCGAGACAATGAAAGATTCATCAAGACCGAGAAAATGCTGTGATAGTTTTCCATTGGAAATCACAGGGGAGTATCGACCAGGTGACAAGTGGATTAGATTTGAATGTCCAGTATGTGAAAGTTCTACACAAACTAATCCTACATCCGAAAAATACAAGTATGGCAGCTGGAACGAGTTTGTCGCAGAAATACTTATTAAAAGAGCAATGAAAATTCCCGGTGGGTCAGGAAAGATTGCAGAACTTATTGAAGCAAATACCCCGATGACCGTAATTAATACCGGAATTTGTCCTTCATGTGGTTCAACCTTTTTAGCCCCAAAACAAGCGTTTTGCATGGCCTGTGGCCAAAAAATTAAGCTGGATTAAATTAAATTGACTAAAAAAACTAACTAGATCAAGGACTTGTTGCCAACGCGACAAGTCCTTTTTCATTTCTTTTTATTTTATCAGCGAATAAATTAAATCGGCCGCGTAAGTAATAAATAGTATCCAAAATATATAGCTAAAGTGTTTTTGCTTAAGTCTATCAATTGCTTTTTTAAAGAATGGATAAATATAATACAAATAAACAGTCGCCGCGATACCAAACCCTATGCTAGTTTCCAAACTGGTATAACCGTTTAGATTAAATGGCATGCCCGAATAATTCCAATAGTTATTGGTTCCATTAAATAGCACAATAATCATTGCACAAAAATATTCAATCGCACCAGTCGTGAATACATTCAAAGCAAAAACAGACGGAACATGTAATTTGCGTGTCTTCATTAATGGCCAAGTTAGCAAAATAACTGCGACAGCACCAAGTCCATAGGGGACAGCCAGTGGTATGATTGTGTTTATAGTTGGCATCCAAAGTGGTCCGCCCATCAGATGCTTGGTATAAGCCCAGACAACTTCCAAATAATGTCCAATGATTGAAGATATCCAAAAATAAATAAATATTTCTTGAAAAGAGCTAAACTTTAGCCAACTAGGTTTTTTATTGGTTATTTTTTTATCCGTCGTACTTAAAACTTCGGTGTCTAATTCTTTTTCTTTCATATAACTTAGTTTTTATTATAATACACCCCGCGGCAATACGGGATTTATTTATATTATATTCAGCTTACGTTTGTGTGGTTTTGACTCCTCATGTAAAATAAAAGAGTCGCATTTTAAGAATTAATATTATGTAGACCCTATTAACAAATTGAGAGAAAACGAAAGGCGGGTGGTTTGATTGTTATTTTCTTCAAAAAGTAGACTTTCTAAACTGGTTAGAAAAGTTGAAAAAAGGTCTAAGATTGCAGACAAAGCGGAGAACAAAATTGGTCCATACAACAAGGAAATTCTTGACTTGAAAGAAGAAATTGAACGAAACGAAAGCCACTACGGAAAATACGGTAAGCCTGCACATGCAAAACTTTGCGAGAAGTTAAGGTCGGCTACTAACAACCGTAGTATTATGACTGCAAGATATGAAGTCTCACATAAAAAACATTGGGAGGCGTTTTCTGAGCTTGAAGATTACACAAAAAGCTTAATCGACGACATTCCAGCTGAATTTTATGACAAAGCTAAAATCACAGTATATGATATCAAAAATAATTACATTAATGTAATTATTGGCTCCAATAAATTGAGAAAAGAAGGCAGCTACTCAATCAACATCAAGAGAGAGAAGGTAACCTGTTTCAAAAAATTTATAGCTCCGACAACTTAGCCTTGAAATCTCTCAAAATTAATAGGAAACCTCGCCATAAGGCGAGGTTTTTCCTTTATTGTTAAATATTTTTATTAAAATATTATTCCGAAAGTTGGCTTTAATATTAATATTGTCTTATAATGTGCTTATGGTTAAAGCTAAACCAAATTACGCATTCATCGACAGCCAAAATCTAAATCTTGGCGTTCGCTCGCTTGGTTGGACACTAGATTTTAGGAAATTCAGATTATATTTGAAAAATAAATATGATATACAAAAAGCATATTTATTCATCGGCCAACTAGCTGGAAACGAAAGGCTATATTTATCACTTCAGGAAGCCGGTTATATCTTGATATTCAAACCAACCGTCGAGTTGCCGGATGGCATCGTAAAGGGGAATGTCGATGCCGAATTAGTTTTACATTCGGCTGCTATTCAGTATAAAAATTATGGCAAAGCCATAATCGTCAGTGGTGACGGAGATTTTGCGTGTTTAGTCGAATTTCTAGATGAAAAAGGAAAGCTTTTGAATATAATGCCGCCAAACAAGCATTTTTCAAGCCTACTAAGACACTATAATCACTATATTATTCGTATCGACCTGTTAAAAGATACTTTACAATACAAACCATCAAAAAAGACCGAGATCAACGGTCGGTCGAAACCTTAGGTTGCTTAGCTCGGTCATGGTGATGTCTTAAACGTATCACACCACAAGCGTAATGTCAAGATCGGAAGGGCAGTAATGTGAAGAAAATACTAGAGATTCAAAAGCAAGATCGCCCACGCGAGAAATTGCAAACTAAAGGTGCACAAGCACTTTCGGATTTTGAGTTATTGCAAGCCTTAATCGGTAGCGGCAATAAATACGCCGATGTCAGCAAAATTGCCAAAAATACTTTGAAATTATTTCAAGAAAACGGTGCAAATATCACATACGAACAATTGCAACAGGTGAGTGGCATGGGACCGGCACGGATTACTGAAATCTTAGCCGCACTAGAATTATCAAGACGATACCTAATCACCAGCGATCAACCAATCATCGACTCTCCCGAAAAGGCCGTCGAGCAACTGTCCGATATTCGTGATAAAAAACAAGAACATTTCGTCGTAATGACTCTCGACGGCGCTAACCGCCTAATCGCCAAACGCACCATAACCATCGGTACCCTCACCAGCAGCCTTGTCCACCCCCGCGAAGTCTTTGCCGACGCCATAACCGACCGCGCAGCGTCGATAATCGTGGCGCATAACCACCCAAGTGGTAGCACGTCATCGAACAAAACCGATCTTGATGTGACCGAACGTTTAAGAAGTGCTGGAAAACTTCTCGGAATAAACCTTATTGACCATCTGGTTATAACAAAAACAAGTCACATTTCATTAAATAATCCCACGATAGACACACCTGTAATTACAGAGTAAAATAGCATCAAAGGAGAACCTTGATGGATATTCAAAAACTTGAAGCTACTTTGTGGCAAGCTGCAGATAAATTAAGGGGAAGTGTTAACTCATCAGATTACAAATATGTTGTTTTGGGGCTAATTTTTCTAAAATATATTTCAGATGCTTTTGATGTGCAAAAACAGGCAGCCGTTAAAGAAGGTTTTAATCCTGAAGATAGAGATTATTATTCAAAAGACAATGTCTTTTGGGTGCCAACCGAAGCTCGCTGGGATTTTTTATCCGAGAATGCCAAACAGCCAAATATCGGTGTTTTGATTGATGACGCTATGGATGCAGTAGAGCGCGATAACCCAACGCTGAAAGGTGTTTTACCAAAGGATTATGCCCGTGAAGCACTTGATAAACGTCGTTTAGGCGAACTTGTTGATCTATTCAGTAATACAACTTTCAAGACCGAAAATGCTAAAGATTTATTAGGTAGAGTTTATGAATATTTTATGGGAATGTTTGCTAATTCAGAGGGTAAGCATGGTGGTGAATACTTTACGCCGTCCAGCATCGTTCGTTTGTTAGTCGAAATGATTCAGCCATATCATGGTCGCGTTTTTGACCCCTGTTGTGGTAGTGGTGGAATGTTTGTACAGTCGGAAAAATTTGTCGAAGAACATGCTGGGCGAGTAGGTGATATTGCGATTCTTGGTCAAGAGTTAAATCACACGACTTGGCGTTTAACAAAAATGAATATGGCAATTCGCGGGATCGATGCCGATATTCGTCAGGGCGATTCAATGCAAGATGACAAACACAAAGATTTGCGGGCTGATTATATTTTGGCAAATCCGCCATTCAACATTAGCGATTGGGGTGGGGAATTATTGACTGATGATATCCGCTGGAAGTTTGGTATTCCGCCAAAAGGCAATGCTAACTTTGCCTGGGTGCAACATTTTATTCATCATTTATCGCCAACTGGTGTTGCTGGATTTGTGCTGGCAAACGGCAGTATGAGTAGTCAGAGTAGCGGCGAGGGTGATATTCGAAAAAAGATTGTCGATGCTGGGCTAGTTGATTGTATCGTGACATTACCAAGTCAATTATTCTTTAATGTGGCGATTCCGTGTTGTTTGTGGTTCATTAGCCGCGATCGCAAAAATCGTAGTGACGAAGTGTTATTTATCGATGGCCGTAATTTGGGACATATGATAAATCGTAAAAACAAGGAATTATCGACCGAAGATATCGCCAAAGTTGCCGATATTTATCATAGTTGGAAAAAACAAGATGGATCGTACGCCGATATTGACGGCTTCGCCAAATCTGCGAAAATTAGTGAAATCGCCGAAAATGATTATGTATTAACACCAGGGCGATACGTTGGCAGCGAAGCGATTGAAGATGATGATGAAGTATTTGAAGAAAAGATGCAACGGCTTACAGCAGAATTAAATGGCCAGTTTGCAAAAAGTCACGAATTAGAAGCAAAAATTAAAGAAAATCTAGAAAAGATCGGTTATGACATCTGATCAGCCTCGCTTAATATCAACATTTTTACCAGATGGTACGCTTGAGGGGCTTCGGATTATTGAATTAAGCGAAAGCTCAATTAGGGCATTCGTTATTCCTCGTCTTAAATTAGCAGATATTAAAAATCGTTCAGAACTAGTTCAACCGGCATTATATTTTTTATTTAGCTCTGACACAATGCAAGGTTATATTGGGGAAACGGAAAACTTTTTTCACCGCATCAAGAATCACGATCAAAGCAAATTATGGTGGAATATAGTAGTTGCGATAATTTCACCTACAAATTCATTTGAAAAAGGTGATGTTAAATATCTTGAATCAATTGCAGTTGAGCGTGCTTTGGGCGGTAGCATGCAAATAGACAATAAGACTACACCCATTCGAAACAATATTCACGAATTTAAGATTCATAGCCTACAAAAAGTTCTTGATGATACTCAAATAGTTTTAACTTCTTTGGGTTATGATGCATTGTCAGTTCCAGAAAAAACTGAGCAAATTTGGTATTGTAAAACAAAAAAGACAGACGCAAAAGGAGTATTTCGGGGGGACAAGTTTGTCATTTTGGCGGGATCAATTCTTGATTTAGAAGAAGCTCCATCATTTGAAAAATTCTTTCCTTCAGATTCAATTCGTCGTAGGGAAATCATAAAAAGTAAAACGACAGCACAAAAAGACATTGCAATTTTAAATGAGAATATACAATTTCGAAGTCCAAATGATGCAGGCCAATTTGTTACTGGACGTAGCATAAACGCTTGGACAACATGGAAAGATAAATCCGGCCAAACTATGAATGAAGTAATGCGGAGGGGTGAATAATGGGTAACATTATTAAATCTATTATCGATATTGCTCGAAAATTATTTATTGACGAAAGAATAATTGATTATCGATCAAACTTCACTAGATATCAAGATATAATTACACAGATATTTTTTGAAACTAACAAGATCATAGTAACATTCTCGTTAGCTGCATTAGCAGCGATGGCGGCATTAAATGAACATCTTTTTCTATATAACAAATTACTATCCTTTATTACACTCACTTGTTTCATTGTAGTGATTATATTTGTATTAGTTGGACTTTTTATCTCACGAGGTATGCTAATCGACGCACAAAAAATTGTATCAAAAAATTTTAAAAAATCAGTACTTACACCGCTTAGTTCTGGTCTAGACAAGGTTAAATTTTCAAAATCGTCTAAAATTGTTAGCAATATTTGCCTGAGTTTATTTATTACTGGAATGGTTTTATTTTTGGTTCTTATGGCGTTATATATTACGGGGATTAAATAAAATGACAAATACAGTGTTTATAGCTATTCTGTTTGCCGTAATAGCTGGATTATTTATTGAACTTTTTTTCCAGCTTATTAAATATCGCGATTCGCTAAATAAAGAAGGGCCACATCCTATTACGGCTTATAAGACAATGATAGATGCGAGCAACTATATGTCAGTATCGCAATACTTAAGTGGTGGCGAGCGACGATGGATAAACTACTTTTTGTTTCGATTATTGCCGCCCACGCTCATACTGCTACTCCTATCTGGAGTTATTAGACGATATCTGGAAATGCCGAATATCTTTCCATACCTAATCATCGCAGCCATAATTTCACTAATACCACGTGATATTGTGAGCTTGTTTAAGTCACGTCGTATCTCCGAAAAATTACTTCATGCCGTTAATACACTGCTCATAATTTTACTTATTCCCGCAATTTGGATCGTAAATCAAACAATAGATCTGTCGCCAATCGCACCAACACCGCAAGGTTTAATAGATAATCTATGGTCTAGCCTCATAGTTGCAATTCTCGTATTACTATATCTTCAAGTTACAAATATGAGCACCCACTATCAAGACAAGACTGCAGAAGACAACGCGCTTAGCAATTATGTCGTGATGGCATACACACGGATTAAGAATAAATACGATTCAGTCATAAGATTATCATGCAAAGAACATAATTGCTCACTACAAATACTATACGCCATACTTATTTACGAAGACATGAATCGTCCGGCAAGCCTTCGAAAGTTCGAAAATCTAATAGTTAAACTCTCTCGATTAAATCTCACCGTAGGTATTGCACAAGTGCGATCCGATAAGCCCCTGACGGATGAGGAGAGTATCCGTCGTGCGACGAAGATATTAGAGGGAAGTGCCTACATTGATAGTAGTATTGGCAACGGCTTATTAGATATTCAGCAACTCGAGGATATTCTAAAAAATTACAATTCTAGCAAGCTTTACGCAGAATCGGTGTCGCAAATTATTTCGAAATTACGGATATATGCTAGCGATATTTTCCAAATGGGGAGCGTAGAATGAAAAGACGAATAACATTTATTTTTGATAATTACTCAAGCGGCGAGCCAAGAAAATTATATAAAGTCGATAAAATACTTATTCAAGATTCATCTATACGTAAGGTCAGTTTATTGGTGATAAATGACGCCATAAAACACGGGCTTGTTAGCTGGACTAATTTCGTAGACGATTCAAACTCCGTAGCAATATATGTTAGTAGTAATGCAATAACAGATGCCCATACAGGATGGGTTAAATCTGGATTTGGAATCAAGTACACCATTAATAGGGATGGCTCAATTAAAGTATTAAACGGTTATGATCCGCTGCATCAAGACTGGACACTATCTGAAATTGATGAACTTATTAATTGTAAGTATATTGAAGGTGACAGCTCAAAATTAATCATTGCTTTACCGAATGGCATTGGCGCATCGCCGCAAGATTTATTTGATTGGCTAGGATTCGCGTCTAATATATTTCAAATGACAGGAGCAGTCGGTTATATTTTTCTAAAATTAAGACTTTTAATTGTGGACCGTAAAATTCGCAGAATAGTAGATAGGTGGATAAAAAATGGTATGCGATACCCAGTGCAGATTCGAGATTTTATTGACGTAAAAGGCGAGTGGAAACTAAGTGAAGTAAAAAAACGACTTCAATTGAGTGATGAATATGCCATAAAGCTTCTTGATGCACTCGGTCTTGAGCCTAAGGGTGATTTATGGCGTCTAACGCACTCAGATAGGTCAATAAAAAATAGAAATCGTTGGATTAGAAACGAAAAAAGATATATAAAATCAATGGAGATTTCAGAATGACCCAAACTGTTTTACTGGGAGATATTTGCAGTAAAGTTACTTCTGGCGGTACACCATCAACAAAACACTACGAATATTACAATGGTAATATCTCATGGCTTAGAACGCAAGAAGTGAATTTTAGTAATATCTATTCAACCGAAAAAACAATCACAGAGGCTGGCCTCAAAAGCTCATCAGCAAAGCTGATACCTAAGAATTCAGTCATCATTGCTATGTATGGAGCTACGGCCGGCAAATCTGCTATTAACAAAATCCCGCTTACTACAAATCAGGCTTGCTGTAATTTGATTATTGATCACACAAAGGCTGACTATCGATATATTTATTACTATCTCGTAAATAGTTACGAAAAATTGCTGGGAGCAGCGACTGGTGCCGCCCAGCAGAATCTTGGGACGAAGCAGATAGCGGGTATGACAATAGAACTTCCAGGTCTTGATGAACAGAAGAAAATTGTAGGCATTCTTAACTCGCTTGACGAAAAAATCGAACTAAATCACAAAATGAACGAAACGCTGGAGCAGATGGGGCAGGCGCTTTTTAGGCATTATTTTGTTGATAATGTTGAGGCGGAGGGGTGGGGTAAGATTAACCTTGGGCAAAAAATACATCCAAAACGAGGAAAAAGTCTTACTTCGAAAAATATGAAAGTAGGTACAATACCCGTTGTTAGTGGAGGGCTTCAACCAGCAGGATTACATAGTGATGCAAATACAATAGCACCAGTCATTACAGTAAGTGCCTCAGGTGCTAATGCGGGTTTTGTTGCTTTATGGGGTGATAAAATATGGTCTGCCGATTCAACATTCATTGATAAAACAATATCTGATAATATTTATTTTTATTATATTTTTCTAAAAATTAATCAAGATAAAATATATGGGATGCAAACTGGTGCTGCTCAGCCTCACATATATCCAAGTCATCTTGAATTGTTAGAAATACCAAACACACCAGACGATATTATATTTGAATTTAATAGTAAAATAACTGCTATTTTTGAAATGATTGAGAAAAATAAAAAAGAAATCCAAACTCTAACCACCCTCCGCGACACATTATTGCCTCGATTGATTTCTGGAAAGATAAAAATATAAATGACAGAGAATCTTGACTCTAAAAAATCTACTTCAGATAAAAGTACTCAAATGTGCGAGCATACGCTAATAACGAAAATGACTAACTTAGAGGCTAAGGCATATTTTCGTGAGTCTAAACACTATGTGAGCTTTGATTTGCCACCATATTTAAATTTTGATGAAGTACTTATATATGCCAGTTCATTATTGATTAAAAAAAGCTTAAAAGAAATATGCATCAAAGATAATAAAGGTAAATCAAAATTCCCTGGTAAATATTCAAACGTAAACTACGTCATATTAAGCAACAAGGATGGTGGTTTTGCTTGGAGACCTCTCCAAATTATCCACCCGGTTTTATATGCTGATTTAGTAAATGTAATGACCGAAGAGAAGGCATGGATTAATATCGTAGAGTTCTTTAAGCGACGCGAAAAATCATGTGTCGAATGTATAAGTCTACCACTTAAATCAAACACCAAAGAATCAAATAGAGCCACACAAGTAAGCAATTGGTGGGATAAAATCGAACAAGAATCTTTACGCAAATCACTCGATTACAAATTTATGTTTCAGACAGATGTATCGAACTGCTATTCATCAATTTATACACACTCTATTGAATGGGCATTGAGTCCCGGCGGTAGGCTAGAAATAAAGAAAAGCCGAGCCAATGGAAAAAATACAAAGAACCTAGGATCAGAAATTGACTTTCGGCTTCGTCAAATGAATCAGGACCAAACGATAGGTATACCACAAGGCTCTATGCTTATGGATTTTATCGCCGAAATTGTATTGGGCGCTACGGATCTAGAATTGACGGCTGTGATTAAAGGCGAACTACCTAATGATGCAAAGTTTTCAATATTGAGATACAGAGATGATTACAGAATATTCACAAATGAATATCTTATAGGCCATAATATTATGAAAATACTCAATAATGTTCTTTGTGCTTGGAATATGAAGATGAATGCAGCAAAAACATCTGAGACTAGTGATATTATTACTTCTTCCATAAAACCCGAAAAAATGGAGGAAATTTATAATGCGCCAATCCAACAGTCCTATCAGAAAGCAGCAATGCGTATTTATATATTATCAAAAAAATGCCCAAACACTGGTCTAATCGCAAAAAACCTAACAGATTATTTTGATAGAATACAGAAAATGAAGGATTTCAGAAGCTTTGATTACGAAGTGGTAATTGCAATCATAGCCATGATCGCATATTACAGCCCTAGGTATATTGCCCAAGTTGCCTCGATTATATCGGCACTCATAAGCAAATCAAATAAAAAACTAGACAGAAAGTTAGTTATATTAAAAATTATTGAAAAATTCAAAGATATACCAAACACAGAACTTATAGACATATGGCTACAGCGTATTACGGACTTCGATGATATACGTAATTATGATTTTAAAAGTGGCATTACTAAAGTAGCAGTTGGCAATGGTGATTGCTCGCAATTATGGAACTCAAAATGGCTTCGTAAAAGTGATAGAAATTTTATAAATATGTCCAGCATATCTAATCTCCAAGAAAAACTCGATTCTGGCACATTTACGCCAATAGTAAGCAGAAAAGAGTTTGAGCTATATAGAAGTGGATATCAAGAATAATATAATTTGACAAAATTAACAAAATTTTTATCCTGTAATGGATAATATCAATCAAATTAGCTACGCTAAGTATAGATATAATCAAAGATAGAATTGGACAAAGCGTACTAAAAATTTTACAGCAAACTGGCTGGGCTATTTTAAATGGCCCTGAAGTTATCTTTTTAAAAAAGTCTAGTTATCTCATGTTTTAGGTACGATTTCGTAGCCAATCGTTTACGTCTTTTGACATACCTTTGCTACTCCAATTCGTTTGGTCCCATCGCAGAACGAGTAATTTATCGTTGTCATCAAGGTATTGTTCGACATTATCACGTATTTGTGCGCACGTAAGGTCGGTGTCGATCATCCAGAATGATTCAAGAGGTTTGCATCGCGCGTCGAAAGTCCGCATATATTCACCAATTTTTTTGTAGTCACCAGAGGTTTCAGGGCCACCGAGATCGTAAGATATAATTTTTATACTCATATCTTAACCTTTTGTCTTTCGTGGATCATTACCATAGCTATTACTTCCAGTAATGACTCCTTGTTTGTTATGCTCGACAACCTCTAATCGATTATTAATAGCAATTTGTTTTGCAGCATCCATTGCATCGGTTTTGTTTTGGTATGTACCACTTGGGCGTTGTCCGCCTTCGCGTTTCACGGACCAATCTAATTGACCACTTGAATGATTAGGTACGACATGCACATCACGTTTAATATCTTCCATTATATTTCTCCTATAAAATTTATATGATATTCTATAGATAACGATTTATTTCGTTATCTATCCGAAACCGTAGTGTAGCTTTAGCGAGTAATCACTGCGGTTTCTGTATTTTTATGATAATTATTTGTAATAATCAGGCACCTTTGTCCCTTCTGTCTTGCGCTATTTTGTACCCTCGCGCTCGACTAATTAAATTTATTTGTCTTTTTTGGTGATCCCACCATCACGTTTTGACACTACTATACTAACAGATCACAATACATATTTCAAGTGTCATATGTTAAATAATTTAACACGAAGTGTTGACATAAGCGTAATCGACATGTTACAATAAAGGCATTAAAGGAGCACAACTATATGAATAACCTTGGACAAAACCTCGAAAAGGCTCGTTTAGCGCGCGGCTATACATTAGACCAAGTAGCAAAAGTTGCCAACTTGAGTCGTCAGACATACGCATTGGTCGAATCTGGCAAACGCGATATAACACTAACACAAGCTGAAACGTTAGCCGCAATGCTACGTACCAGCATCGATGAATTACGTGGTGTACCAGATGGTGTTTCGACTTTTTCAGATCCACAATCATCACTTGAAAAATATAAACAAATGATTTTAAACGCACTGCAGTTTGGCGCCGATGATGATGGTAAAATTACCAAAACAAAACTCGCTAAATTAGTATATTTGGCCGATTTTACATGGTATTACGACAAACTAATGCCAATGTCTGGCATGAGTTATCGAAAGTTACCACAGGGCCCAGTTCCTGATGTTTATTTCCGTGCACTTGATGAACTTCAAGAGAGTGGAGCAATAAATCGCGAAGACAAAGGTCGCTCAATATTATTTGAATTAGCCGAATCTGGCAACGCGCCCGCGAACAGGCTAAGTGCAGATGAAAAATCTATGATTAAAAAAATAGGCAAAGCTTGGCAAGGCAAACAGACCCAAGAAATCGTCGACTTTACCCATAGCCAATTGCCATGGCAAATCTGCCGTGAAGGCGAAGTTATACCTTACGGATTAATCACGCAGGAAGAGCCAGAGCTTGTTTATGGAAGCGCAAAACTATAGCGTTGAATTTGATCAATTTTGCGAACGTCACTATATAAAAACGTTCGAAAAGAAATATATGGGAGCATGGGTAAAAACACGATTAGACATAGAAGATGTCTGCCGTCGTATAGATAACATGCTTCAATACAAACGGGCTGATTTAATATCTAGTGCCGGCCAATATAAGCTGATTAAGTTAGATTTTGCCGTCGAAGGTACGAAAATGTCATCAAAAAGCTCAGGCAATAGGTGTATTTTATTGGTCGATGAAGATATCCGGTCCGTTAAAATATTGTTGGCTTATTCCAAAAACGATATTTCAGAGCCAAACGAAACAGCTAAATGGAAAGCCGTTATAAAAGGACAGTTTGACGAAATTGGCAAAATATTTAATCTGTAATGGCAAATATCTACTAAATACGCTAAACTAACAGTAGCGATGACCGAAGATAAAATCGAACAAAATGCATTAGAAATTCTGGCCGAATTGGGCTGGAAAATATTAAATGGTCCAGAAATCGGGCCTGATGGCACGAACGAGCGACAATACGGGGATGTGGTATTAAAAAACCGGCTAGAATCGGCAATTGCTCGAATTAATCCAGATATTCCATCGTCCAGCCTTGATGAAGTTGTTAAAAAAGTTATTCGAACTAGTTTGCCAGATTTATTATTGGATAACAAAGATTTTCATAACTTATTAGTTAATGGTGTCGATGTCGAATATCGGGCGAATGATGGGCAAATTCGATCAACGCAGGTGCGAGTGTTTGACTTTGAAAATATTACTAATAATGAATTTGTTGCAGTTAATCAGCTGACAATAATTCAAGATGGGATAAACCGTCGCCCTGATGTCGTATTGTTTATAAATGGTCTGCCGCTTGTTTTGATCGAAATTAAAAATGCTGCTGATAGCAAAGCCGACGTCACAAAAGCTTTTCATCAAATTCAAACTTACAAACATCAAATAAGTAACTTGTTCAGATTTAATGAATTATGCGTAATTAGTGACGGCTTGGATGCCCGTGTTGGTACAATGACGGCACCGTTTGAGCGTTTTATGTCATGGAAAACAATCGAAGGCGAGCGTGAAGTTGGCAATGTGCCCATGTTTGAAGTTATGATTCGCGGACTTTTTGATAAAACTCATTTGTTAGATGTAATTCGAAATTTTATTGTTTTTGAACGTGATGGCAAGAATGATGAAAAGTTTATTAAAAAAGTTGCGGCTTATCACCAATACTGGGCTGTTAAAAAGGCGATTGATCGAACAATTGAAGCGTCAAGTGTAACGGGTGATCATAGGGCTGGTGTCGTTTGGCACACTCAGGGTTCTGGAAAATCATTGAGTATGCTGTTTTATGCCGGAAAATTGATCGGCGATAGCAGGTTAAAAAATCCAACAATTGTTGTTGTAACCGACCGAAATGATCTAGACGGGCAATTATTTGGCACGTTTACGGCTGGGCGTGAATTATTGCGTCAAGAACCACAACAAGCTGACAGTCGCCGTGATTTACGCAAATTATTACAACGTGAAGTCGGTGGCGTTATATTTACGACTATTCAAAAATTCTCGCCACAAGATGACGAAGATAACTATCCGATGCTAAGTGATAGAACAAATATAATTGTTATTGCCGACGAAGCACACCGTAGCCAATACGGATTCAAGGCGCATATTCAGATTGACGAAGAAAATAATGAAGCTAAAACAGTTTATGGTAATGCCAAATATATGCGTGATGCCTTGCCTAATGCCAGTTACATCGGTTTTACTGGCACACCAATTGAGACGACTGATAAAAGCACGCCAGCGGTATTTGGTAATTATATTGATATTTATGACGTGCAACGTGCCGTCGAAGACAAGGCGACAGTGCCGATTTATTACGAAAGCCGATTAGTTGATTTAGGAATGGACGAAACGACCAAGCAATGGTTGGACCAAGAAGTTGATGATTTGCTAGAAGGCGAAGAAATGAATCGCCAAGATCAATTAAAGGCCGAATATGCTCAAAAAGAAGCAATTGTTGGCAATATTGCCAGATTGAAATTAATTGCCAAGGATATTGTTGAACATTTTGAACAACGACAGAGTGTTTTGGATGGCAAGGGTATGATTGTAACAATGAGCCGTCGAATTGCGTCTGATTTATATGATGAAATTATTGCAATTCGTCCTGAATGGCATAGTGACAATGATGAAAGTGGCGTGGTTAAAGTTGTAATGACTGGATCGGCATCGGATGAATTAAAGTTGCAACAACATATTCGTAATAAACAAAATGTTAAAGTAATAGAAAAACGATTTAAAGATGTTAATGATGACCTTAAATTAGTCATTGTTTGTGATATGTGGCTAACTGGATTTGATGTGCCAAGTTTGCATACGATGTATTTGGACAAACCGTTGAAAAGTCACAATTTAATGCAAGCAATTGCCCGAGTAAATCGAGTATATCCAGGCAAAGAAGGCGGGTTGGTAGTTGATTATTTGGGTGTCGCGGTCGCACTTCGCGATGCATTGGCAACATATACTCAAAGTGGCGGAAAAGGCAAACCGGCAATGGATATTCGTGAAGCAATTGCCGTAATGAAAACGAAATTCGAAATAGTGCGTGACCTTTTTTACGGATTTGATTATATGCGATATTTTGGGGCTGGAACAGGCCAGCAATTGCAGGTTATTTTGGACGCCGAAGAACATATTTTGTCAGTAAATAACGGTAAAGATCGAATAAAACAATTTGTGACTGAACTAACAAAGGCGTTTGCATTATCCATGCCATCACCCGAAGCATTTGGATTACGCGATCAGGTTGCATTCTTTCAAGCAGTAAAAGCTAGACTTGATAAATTGGATTCTGGCGGTCGTGAAGGTGGCCCAACTGATCAAGATTATCGTATGGCATTACGCCAAATTGTCGATAAAGCGATTGCGCCAATTGGTGTAGTTGATGTGTTTGCAGTAGCTGGACTTGAAAAACCTGATTTACCGATATTATCTGACGAATTTTTGGCAGAAGTTCGCGATATGAAGCGGAAAAATTTGGCGGTCGAGGCTTTGAAGAAATTATTGAGTGATGAAATTAAAGTCCATTTTGGGCGCAACGTGGTTAAATCTAATTCATTTTCGCAAATGTTATCAAATGCATTGGCAAAATATAAAAATGGAACTGTTGAAGCGGCTCAGGTAATCGAAGAATTAATCGAAATCGCAAAACAAATGAAAGCCGCCAGTGAAGAAGGAAAAGTAACTGGACTCGAGGATGATGAAGTCGCTTTTTATGATGCCCTGCGAGCAAATGGCAGCGCGATGGCGGTTATGGAAGATGCTCAATTACGGGCTTTAGCCCAATTATTAGTTAAGCGAGTTCGAAGTAATATAAGTGTTGACTGGACAATTCGTGCAAACGCTCAGGCACGACTAAAAGTTGAAGTAAAACGAGCACTCAATCAATATGGTTACCCGCCAGATCAACAAGCAATGGCAACTGATTTAGTGCTAGAGCAAGCGATTAATTACGGCGATGAATGGTCAGAACGCTCACAAAAAACTGGCTATGAAGCGTCGGAAGATATGGGTGCAAGCATTATAAATTAAGGAAATCGTGCTCGAAAATTACAAACAAAACCTATGAAACTAAATATCCAAGTCAAACCAAACAGCACCAAAGGACCGCTGGTTGAATTGCAACCAGATGGGTCGTTAATTGTTTATATCCGTGAAATTGCGGCCGACGAGCAGGCAAATACTGCTTTGATTAAAGTACTAGCAAAGCACTTAAATGTACCAAAATCACAAATAAAAATAATCCGTGGCCAGACATCCAGACACAAGATAATCGAAGTAAAATAAAATATTAAATTCCAAGAGTTATGGACCACAGGACGTTCTTGTTAGATATAAATAACTTCCATAGGAACGTACTGCACAATTATACTCTTATTCTTAAATATAGCTTAAATATTTATGATATGATTATCCAATGAGCAATTGGATAATCAGCTTTTATGCGAATAATCGAGGCGACGAACTCGTAAAGGATTTTATCCGCGACCAAGATGGTCAAACTAAATCAAAAATTGCTCGTAGTATCGATTTAGTTAGTAGATATGGACCAAATTTGGGAATGCCCCACGCCAGATATATGGGAGATGGAATCTACGAGCTAAGGATCAGGGGCAATAATGAAGTTAGAATATTTTACATAGCTATCGTAATTAATCGGGAAGTTATGTTTATTCATGCGTTCAAAAAAAGAACTCAAAAAACACCACAAAAAGAGCTACGAATCGCCATAGACAGAAAAACCATGTTGACATAAATATAACGTATGTGTTATATTAAAGCTATGAGTAAGATAGAAAAAAATAAATTCACCGCTTGGCAAGATTTCAAAAAAGAACTCTTGTCCGACCCTGAAGTCAAAAAAGAATACGACGCGCTTGAAGCTGAGTATGCTTTAATTGACAGCTTAATATCTGCAAGATTATCAAAAAAAATGACCCAAGCTGAATTAGCCGAAAAAGCGGGTCTTAAACAAACAGCGGTTGCGCGCCTGGAAGGTGGTGATTCTAATCCAACCTTCGCTACGCTAACAAAAATTGCCAAAGTCCTAGATAAAAAAGTTGTCTTAGTATAAATGATCGCTGGAGGAACGTCCTCCAGCGGTGTTAATTTATTCGCCGAACAAACTAAAGACCCCAGTGATGGGGTCTTTAAAATTTGCTAATACTCTGCTACTTATCGCGTTCGCTGGTGGCTAGGTTAGCCTGAGCAGCCGCCAGGCGGGCGATAGGCACGCGATATGGGCTACAGCTGACGTAATCTAAGCCAATTTTGTGACAGTAGGCAATTGAATTAGCTTCGCCGCCATGTTCGCCACATATACCAATCTTGAGTCCAGGTTTAACCGAACGACCTTTGGCAATTGCCATTTCCATCAACTGGCCGACACCTTCTTGATCGATAGATTCAAATGGATCACCTGGCAAAATCTTTTGCTCGACGTAAGGTTTCAAGAATCTGTCAGAGTCATCGCGGCTAAAGCCGAATGTCATCTGGGTAAGGTCATTCGTACCAAACGAGAAGAACTCAGAATGTTCAGCAATCTGGTCAGCCGTTAGGGCTGCCCGTGGAATTTCAATCATTGTACCGAACTTGAAATCAATTGGTTGACCGGCCTTTTTAACAATTTCGGCGGCAAAGACATCAAGTTTTTCGCGAATCCATTTTAGCTCATTAACATGTCCAACAAGTGGAATCATGATTTCTGGCAAAGCTTTAATGCCAGATTTAGAAGCTTCAATTGCACCTTCCAGAATCGCTCGAGTTTGCATCTCAACAATCTGTGGGAAGACAATCGACAAACGACAACCACGTAGGCCCATCATTGGGTTTACTTCGTGCATTGAGCGAACTTTAGCCAACATTATTTCTTTGTCGGCATCAACTTTGCCATTAGCCTTTGCAGTTGCAACTTCTTCGATTAAATCTTCGAGGTTAGGCAAGAATTCGTGAAGTGGTGGATCAATCAAGCGAATCGTGGCTGGTCGACCAGCTAAGGCCGTAAACATCTCGATGAAATCTTGTCGTTGGAAGGTAAGTAATTTATCAAGTTCGACTTGTCGTTCAGCGTCTGTTTCGGCCATAATCATAGCCTGAACAATTGGGCGCCTGTCAGATGCAAAGAACATATGTTCAGTACGACACAAACCAACACCTTCGGCGCCAAATTTAACAGCCAAGGCAACGTCGGCAGGAGTATCAGCATTAGCCCGAACATGTAGTCGACGAACTTCGTCGGACCAAGTCATTAATTCACCAAATTCGCCAGTTAATTCTGGGTCAACAACGGCAACAGTACCATCGATAACTTCGCCAAGAGCGCCGTTAAGTGAAATTGGGTCGCCTTCTTTAATAATCCTATCGCCAATCGTGAATTGTCGCTTTTTGTCATCAACCTTAATTGATGAACAGCCAGCCACAGTTGGGATACCAAAACCACGGGCCACTAGGGCAGCGTGTGATGTCATACCACCGCGCTCGGTTAGAACACCTTCGGATGCTAACATTCCCTTTAAATCGTCTGGGCTTGTATCAGCACGGACCAAGATGACGTGTTGGCCTTTGCCACCTTTACCAAGTTCAGCCGCCTTGGTTGCGTCAAAGATGGCAATACCAGTTGCAGCGCCTGGACCAGCTGGCAAACCTTTGGCGATAATATCGTATTTGGTGCCTGGTTTAATAACTGGGTGTAGACATTGGTCTAATTGTTCAGCCGTAATGCGCGTAATCGCAGTATTTTTGTCAATTAGGCCTTCGTGTACCATATCAACAGCAATCTTAACAGCAGCCGCACCTGAGCGCTTGCCCGAGCGACACTGTAGAATAAATAATTTGTTGTGTTCAATAGTAAATTCAATATCCTGAACATCTTTGTAGTGATTTTCGAGTTTAGCACAAACATCAGTAAATTCTTTGTAAATTGCAGGGTTTTCAGTTGCGAGGTCCGAGATTGGCATAGGTGTCCTAACACCGGCCACGACATCTTCGCCCTGAGCATTCATTAAATATTCACCAAAGACTTGTTT
>Ga0209429_10000499_pt1 | contig 26082 bp, 25 predicted proteins | sample BarGraNGADG00212_3_FD_184493 | JGI IMG/M metagenome (GOLD analysis project Ga0209429, IMG submission 184493) | Arctic peat soil microbial communities from Barrow, Alaska - Barrow Graham LP Ref core NGADG0004-212 (SPAdes) (version 2) | ecosystem: Environmental > Terrestrial > Soil > Wetlands >...
TCTTTCCAGGATCACGGCGGGATTGGCCGGGTCGAGTCGCATCTCAACGTTCATGGTGGACACCATGGCGGTCACATCGTCTTCGTTCTTGAGGTTGACTCCCTCGCGCAGACAGTGCAGCGCTGCCACGCGGTAGGTCGCACCCGTGTCGAAGTACTCAAGCCCAAGCTTGGCGGCCACGGCTCGTGAGACCGTTGACTTGCCTGTTCCTGCGGGTCCGTCGATCGCGATGACGATGCTCATGATCCTGCAACCACCCAACCACCCTTTTCCAGGGCTTCAACAAGCTCGCTCGCGCTCTGCGGAAGCACCCAGAGGGTCGTGAGACCCACGGGCTGACGCGGCGAGTGCTCGATCGACAGGTCCTCGACGTTGACGCCAACGGCGGCGGCATCGGAAAGCAAGCGCACGAGGTGTCCTGGACGGTCGGGAACGATGACCGTCACCGCCTCCCACTCGCGCTTCGCCCCACCGTGCTTCCCCGGGATTCGCGCGACCTCGCGCCTGCCGCGGTCGATGAGGGCCGTCATGGCGGCTCCGATGTCGTCGGCCTTCCGGACCGAGTCCAACTCCGCGACGATGTGATCGAGGGTCTCAACCAGTTCGTTCTTGTTGAGCCGGGCGATATCGGCCCACATGGCGGGGTGCGAGGCTGCGATCCGAGTGACGTCGCGCAGGCCTTGGCCCGCGAGGGCCACGTCATCCGCGCCCAAGGGGCCGAGTGCGGCCGCCACGGCCGATGACGCTGCCTGCGGAGCGTGCGAGACCCTAGCCACGGCTCTATCGTGCGCCGCGGCGTCCATTTCGACCACATCACACAGGAGGGCATCGGCGACGCTACGGACCATTGCCACAGCTTCGGGAGAGGCGAGTCCAGGGCAGATGACCCAGGGGCGCGCCCTGAAGAGGTCGCCCTGAGCGGCCATCGCGCCGGAGATCTCGCGACCCGCCATCGGGTGAGATCCCACGTACCGGTGGCCCTGGCCGGACCGCGCCGCGACCTCGGCGATGGGCGCCTTGACGCTCGCCACATCGACAACGATCGCGTTCGGCCACGTGTTGAGGGCGTTCGAGACCACCTCAGGTGTCACTCCTGGGGGCGTCGCGACGATGACAAGTTCAGGCTCTGTGCGATCAGGCGCGCCTCCTGCGCCGATGCTGCGCGCGAGGAGTTCGGTTTCCGGGTCTGCGTCGGAGATCGTGACGCGCCATCCCTCGGCGCTAAGCCCGATTCCGATGGACGCGCCGATGAGACCCGCCCCAACGATGTGGGTGAGCGGCGTGGTGGTCATTACTGGGCGAGATCCCGCCTGAGTGACACGGCCTCGTGGAGGTAGACGTGGGCCACCATGTCGCGAGGGCGATCCATCTCGGTATGCATCATCACGCGAACGACCTTGCGCAACGCGCCCGGGACCGCCATCTCCTGAGCACACATGAGCGGCACCGCCCCAAAACCCATCTGGCGGGCCGCCGCCGCGGGGAAGTCGCTGATGATGTCGGGGGTGCACGTGAAGAACACCGAAATCACGTCGCGAGCGGTGAGCTCGTTCCCTTGAAGCATCGCCTCGACGAGCTCCTGAGTGCGCGCGTGCAGATGCTCCCGCTCGTCGGTCTCGAGCGTGGTTGCTCCCCTAATTGCACGTACGGCCATGCGCACATGCTACCGGTCGCACGCTGCGGCGAGCGGACGGGCGTCTAGAGTCCGGCGGCCTTTTGGAGTTCGCCGATCTCGGCATTGGTGAGGGTACGCATCTCGCCGGGTTGCAAAGTGCCCAGAGTGACGGAGCCAAAGCGCGTCCTCACGAGGTCGATCACTGGGTGACCGGCCGCGTCAAACATGCGCCTGACGATGCGGTTGCGTCCCTCGTGCATCTCGACCTCGACCAGCGAAGCGGAGTCCGACGCGTCGATGATGCGGCACTCCACGGCACGGGTGGGGCCATCGTCCAACTCGATTCCTTGGAGAAACTGGCTCACAAGGGCCTTCGTGACGTGGCCTTGAACCTTGGCCACGTACACCTTTGACACTCCGTGCGTCGGGTGCGCCAACTTGTTGGCAAGCTCGCCGTCGTTGGTGAGGAGGAGCACGCCCGTGGTGTCCGCGTCGAGCCGTCCCACGTGGAAGAGCCTCTCGTTGAAGCCGGTGACGTACTTGTCGAGCGCGGGACGACCTTCGGGGTCCGACATGGTGCTCACCACGCCCTTTGGCTTGTTGAGGACCACGGTAATGAGGTTCTCATCAACGGAGACGCGCTTACCAAGCACCTCGATCACACACTCGTCGGGATTAATGCGCACGCCCAGTTCGTCAACCACTTGCCCGTTGACCGTCACCGAACCTGCCTCGATCAATTCCTCGCACTTGCGACGTGAGCCCACACCAGCCTGGGCAAGCACCTTTTGCAGGCGCGTGCCCTCGGGCCGGTAGATCGATAGGTCTGCCATCAGTTTGCCTCGTCCACATCTGCCAAGTCGGGAAGGTAGGGAGCCAACGGCGGCAACCCGTCGAGCGATTCAAGGCCAACCCGCTCCAAGAACTCCGTCGTCGTTCCGTACAGCACGGCGCCAGACGCCTCCCCCACCTCGGTCACCAATCCCCTAGCCGACAACGTCTTTATCACTGAATCAACGTTAACGCCGCGGATCTGCGAAACCTGCCCGCGCGTAACGGGCTGGCGGTACGCAACCACCGCGAGAGTCTCCAGGGCCGCCTGCGACAAACGCGCGGACTGGCCCTCGATGATGAAGGTGCCCACGACATCGGCAAACAGCGGCGAAGAATAGATCCGCCAGCCGCCGCCCACCTCGCGCAACTCGAAACCCCGCAGAGCGTCGGGGTTGGCATAGTCATCCCTCAAGGAATGGAGCGCGACGATGACCTCCGGCTCGGGCACGTCAAGTGCGGTGGCGAGGTCGACGGGAGTCACCGGCTCGTCGACCACCATCAAAATGGCCTCGATTCCTGCGTGAAGGTGTTGCATTACTCGTCCATTCCTTCCACGACTCCGTCGAACTCGCCGCTCACCTCAACGTCGTCAGTGGATCCCGTCCAACGAATGGTGAGCTCGCCGAGAGAGCGTACCTGCTCGAACGCGACCACGGATTCACGAAATAGTTCCAGCAGGGCAAGAAAACGGGCGACGACAACGCCCACATGATCGGCATCGGCCACGAGCGACCGGAACGTCGCGGCACCCTGGCGCTGGAGCCGCGTCGAGACGATGGCGGCCTGCTCCCTCACGCTCACTTGCGGGTTGTGCATGTGTGCGAGCGACACTCCCAGTTCAGGAGGTGTGCGGGTGAACGCGTGGGCGGCCATGCGCGCGAGGTCCTCCGGCGAGGCTCTCCAGACCAATTCCGGGAGCAACATCGCGAAGTGAGGCTCGAGGTGGACGTCGCGCGGTACTCGCCGCGGTGCGTCGAAGAGCGTGGCGAGACTCGCGGCGACCGCCTTGAACGCGCGGTACTGCAGAAGCCTGGCAAACAGCAAGTCTCTTGCCTCAAACAGTGCCAGGTCCTCGGCGTCTTCGACCTCTCCTTGCGGCAACAACCTGGCCGCCTTGAGGTCCAACAGGGTCGCGGCGACCACCAAGAACTCAGATGCGACAGACAGGTCCCACTCGACGTCGCGATTGCGAACGATAGCCAGAAAGTCGTCCGTCACGACCGCGAGTGCCACCTCGGTGATCTCAAGCTCGTGCTTGGCGATCAGACTAAGTAGCAGGTCGAACGGCCCAGAGAAATTGGGCAGGGTCACCTCGAAGGACGACTTCGTCCCGTCGACGGAGGCGGTCACGTCAGGCCGAAACCCCGCGGGCAACGAGCTCGCGCGCCAACTGACGGTACTGCTCAGAACCCGCGTGTGTCGGGGCAAACGTCAGGATCGACTCCGCGGCGACGGTGGCATCGGGGAACTTGATCGTGCGCCCGATCATCGTCTCGGTGACGCGATCGCCAAAGGCCTCTCGCACACGCGTGACGACCTCTTGGGCGTGAAGCGTGCGGGCGTCGTACATCGTCGGCACGATCGCATCGAGCACGAGCCTGGGGTTCAAACGGTCCTGAACCTTGCCGACGGTATCGACGAGAAGTGCCACGCCGCGCATCGCGAAGAACTCACATGCCAAAGGAATCACGACGCCGTGCGCCGCGACGAGGGCGTTGACGGTCAGCAAGCCAAGCGAGGGCTGGCAGTCGATGAGGATGACGTCGTAGTCGTCGACGATGGGGCGCAATGCGCGAGCCAAGGCGCTCTCGCGCGCAACCTCGCCCACCAATTGCACCTCGGCGGCCGAGAGATCGATGTTTGCCGGCAGCACAAAGAGGCCCTCGACCGCCGTCGACACGATGACGTCCTTGGTTTGAACCTTCGAACTGAGCAAGAGGTCATACACGGTCGTGTCGAAGTCGTTCGAATTCACCCGCAGGTTGGCCGATGCGGCGCCTTGAGGGTCGAAGTCGACCAGCAACACCTTGCGTCCATATTCAGCAAGGGCCGCGGCGAGGTTGACGGATGTGGTGGTCTTGCCGACCCCGCCCTTTTGGTTGCACAGCGCAATGATGCGGGCCGGGCCGGTTCCACTGAGGGGCGGCGGTACAGGGAACTCGGTCACGGGCCTCACCTTACTCCGGACGGGGCATGGGCTTGTCGAGGGCACGCGGGTGAGCGGTCTGGTACACCTCGCGCAAGGCGTCCCTCGTGACGTACGTGTAGATCTGTGTAGTCGTCACCGAGGCGTGCCCCAGCAGTTCTTGAACCACACGGATGTCGGCTCCTCCCCGAAGTAGATGAGTCGCGAACGAGTGCCTCAACGTGTGCGGAGAGACATCGCCCACTCCTGCCCGGAGGGCCGCAGCCTTAAGAATGGTCCAACCGCTCTGCCTGCTGAGGCGCCCGCCGCGGGCATTGAGAAACAGGGCTGGAGTCCCCTTCCCGTGCGCGGCAAGTGCGGGCCGTGCGCGCACAAGGTAGGCGTCGAGCGCCTCCCTGGCGTAGCCGCCGAGCGGCACGATGCGCTCTTTGCGGCCCTTGCCTCGCAACAGCACCGATTCGCTGCCCTCGCGCACATCAATATCGTCTACGTCGAGCCCGGTTGCCTCGGAGATTCGGGCACCGGACCCGTACAACACCTCCAACAGCGCCCTGTCGCGCAGCGCCGCGGGGCCATCGCCTATCGCCGCAACATCAAGGAGGGCCGCCACCTGGTCCGTCGTCAACGCCTTGGGAAGTCGCGCAGGCGTGGCGCGCGGCTTGACGTCGATCGCGGCGTCGTCCCCCACCCAGCCTTCGGCCACGGCAAAGCGGTGCCAGCCACGCACCGAAACCACGGTCCGCGCGGCCGATGCGGGGGCCAAGGGGGCGCCGCTATCGGTTCCGGCCGAGATGGCCTCCGCGAACTCGGCGACGACGAGGGACGGTGTGGAAGCGAGAGACTCGATCCCCCGCGACTCGAGAAAGGCACAATAGCGCGCCAGATCCCTCCGGTAGGCCGAGACGGTGTTGGCAGACAAGCCCCGTTCGACCGTCACGTGAGCCAAGTAGATGGCGAGCTCTCGCTCGAGCCCTAGCGTTGCCACACCGTGAGAGTGTTGGGCCAGAACGGATCGGCGAGAATCGCACCGAAGACGACCGACAGATACATGATGGAGTCCCGGAACAAGCGCATCGACCGCAACTTTGACCCGTCCAGGGTGCGGCGGTACAGCGCGTAGCAACCGCCGATGAACCACACGCCAAAACCGAGGGCGAGAACCGCATAGATCCACGTCATTCCGGCGAGCGGCACCAGCAACAGGGAGGCTACGGCCATCGCGATCGCGTACGCAATCATCTCCTTGGCAACCTTGACCGGCGTGGCGACGACGGGAAGCATCGGCACCTCCGCGTGCTCGTAGTCCTTGCGGAACTTCAGCGCAAGCGGCCAATAGTGGGGCGGCGTCCAGAAGAAGATGATGAGAAACAAGACGACGGGCGTGAGCGACAGGGAATGTGTGACGGCGGCCCAACCGATGAGGACAGGCATGCAACCTGCGGCTCCTCCCCAGACAATGTTTTGCGAGGTCCTTCGCTTCAGCAACATCGTGTAGCCGACCGTGTACATGAGAATCGCAGCCACGCTGAGCACCGTCGCGAGCGGCGACTTCACCAGCCACCAGAACCACGCAGTCGAAACCGCCGCGAGAACCCACGCGAACACGATTGCCGCACGGGGCTTCACCGCGCCGGTGACGAGCGGCCTCCCCTGCGTCCTCCTCATCACGGCATCGATGTCGCGATCAAGGTAACTGTTGAACACGTTGGCAGAGCCAGCCGAGATCGTTCCACCAATGAGGGTCGCCGCCATGAGCCAAAGCCCGGGCCAGCCCTTGGCCGCAAGAACCATGGTGGGAAGAGTCGTAATGAGGAGCAACTCGATGATTCTCGGCTTGGTGAGCGCGACGTACGCCTTGAGCACTCGCGTGGCGCCCAATACCCTCCCCACTGAAGGGGTGGGAATGTCGGTAGGAGAGGTCACGTCTGCCGGCATGCCGCAATTGTATGTGGCGCTACACGGCTCGTGCTCTCGAGCCCTGCTCGCCCCACACCTTGATCACGGGTCGCTGAACCGTTCCGCCGTGAGCGCGCTCTCTCACTCCTCCACGCCGCTAGGCTCGAAGGACCGCCCTACATATCCTTAAGGGAGAAACGTGACCACAGGATGGATTGACCTGGACACCCGCGCGATCGACACACTTCGTGTCCTTGCCGCCGACGCAGTGGAGAAGGTCGGCAACGGCCACCCGGGAACGGCGATCTCGCTCGCACCCGCCGCATACCTGCTCTTCCAGAACGTGATGAAGCATGACCCTTCAGACCCGAAGTGGCTTGGACGTGACCGCTTTGTGTTGTCTTGCGGCCACTCCTCATTGACGCTGTACTTGCAGTTGTTCGCCGCCGGTTACCCCATGAGCCTCGACGATCTCAAATCGTTGCGTACGGAGGGCTCGCAGACTCCCGGTCACCCCGAATACGGTCACACCCCAGGCGTCGAGATCACGACGGGACCCCTTGGCTCTGGCCTCGCATCGTCGGTCGGAATGGCAATGGCGGCTCGGCGCGAACGCGGCCTCCTCGACCCCGACGCGGCTCCCGGCGAGTCGGTGTTCGATCACCACATCTACGTGATCGCGTCGGATGGCGACCTCCAAGAAGGAGTCAGTCACGAGGCCAGCGCGATTGCGGGCGTGCAGGAACTCGGCAACCTCATCCTGATCTGGGATGACAACAAGATTTCGATTGAGCACGAGACCGACATCGCGTTCGATGAGGATGTCCTGAAGCGCTACGAGGCCTATGGCTGGCACACGCAGCGCGTCGACTGGGTGACGCCCGAGGGCTACAAGGAAGACCCCGACGCGCTCCTCGAAGCGATCGACGCAGCAAAGGCGGAGACGACCAGACCATCAATCATCGCGCTCAGCACCATCATCGGCTGGCCGAGCCCGACCAAGCAGAACACCGGTGGTGCGCACGGATCGGCCCTCGGCGCTAGCGAGGTCGCAGGCCTCAAGCAGGCGCTCGACTTCGACCCGGAGCAGTCCTTCGTGGTGGAGCCCGCCGTCTACGAGCACACGCTCAAGGCCCGTGAGCGCGGGCAGGCCGCACACTCCGCATGGAATGGCGAGTTTGCCAAGTGGCAATCGGAGCAGCCCGAGCGCGCGGCGCTCCTCGAGCGTCTGCTCGCAAAGGAGCTTCCCAAGGACTGGGAGGACGCCCTCCCGACGTTCGAGGCCGGGACGTCCGTTGCCACCCGCTCCGCCTCGGGCAAGGTACTCACGGCTCTCGCGCCGGTGCTTCCCGAGTTGTGGGGAGGATCCGCCGACCTCGCCGGTTCCAACAACACCACGATGGACGGCGAGCCTTCGTTCCTGCCGCCGCACCGCGCGACCAAGTCGTACCCCGTGGCCAGCTGGTACGGCCGCACGTTGCACTTCGGTATCCGTGAGTTCGGGATGGGCACGATTCTCAATGGGATCACGCTCCACGGCCTGACTCGCGCCTACGGCGGCACCTTCTTGGTGTTCTCCGACTACATGCGCGGCTCGGTCCGCCTCGCCGCGCTCATGGGCATCCCCACCACCTTCGTGTGGACCCATGACTCGATCGGCCTAGGCGAAGACGGCCCCACTCACCAGCCCATCGAGCATGTGGCGACGCTACGGGCGATTCCAGGCATCGACATCGTCCGTCCCGCCGATGCGAACGAGACCGCATGGGCGTGGAAGCACGCGCTGGAGACGAAGGACCGCCCATGTGGCCTCATCCTGACTCGCCAGAACGTTCCCACGCTCGAGGGCACGTCCGCGGGGGGATTCGCGAAGGGGGCATACGTCGTTGCGGGCGCCGAAGAGGACGCCGATGTGATCCTCATCGGCACAGGCTCGGAGGTCCAGCACTGTGTGGCCGCTCGCGCAGTTCTGGCCGCCGAAGGCATCAAGGCTCGCGTGGTCTCCATGCCGTGCAAGGAGCTCTTCGAGCGTCAGAGCGCCAAGTACCGCGACTCGGTCATCCCCGCCGGTGTCAGGGCCCGTGTGAGCATCGAGGCGGGCTCGTCGCTTGGCTGGAGGGACATCGTCGGCGACGCAGGCCGCGTGATCGGCATTGATCACTTCGGCGAGTCCGCTGCCGGCGACCTCCTCATGAAGAAGTACGGCTTCACGCCCGAGAATGTGGTCGCCAAGGCCAAGGAAAGCGTCGAATCCGCTCGTTGAACGACCCTGGCGGGAGCGGTCCTCATGCGAGGCCCGCTCCCGGCTCGGACAGTGACTGCACATGCCTGGTAATTCCAGCAGAGTCGGAATAACGGCCGACGGTCCACGTTCGATTGGATGTGAATCGAGCCCTCCCACGTTTGTCCAACATCACCATGACGGTGTCCCCCGCACTGCTTGTTTCCCTTGCATTTGCAGGCACGGGCGGCACCTCAACTTTGGAGGCTAGATAGTGGCCAACCCCCTCCGCGATCCGCGGGATCGCAGGCTGCCCCGCATCGCAGGATCATGCGGTCTCGTGATGTTCGGGGTCACCGGCGATCTCGCCCGCAAGAAGCTCATGCCCGCGGTCTATGACTTGGCGAACAGGGGTCTCTTGCCACCCGCGTTCGCGCTCACGGGCTTCGCGAGGCGTGAGTGGGGCCGCGAGGACTTCGCGCAAGTGGTTCACGATTCGGTGAAGAAGTACGCACGCACGCCATGGCGCCAAGAGACGTGGGATCAACTGTCCGAAGGGATCCGCTTTGTGCAGGGTTCCTTCGACGACCCGGCGGCGTACGCCGAACTGAGGCGAACCGTCGAGGAACTCGATGAGCGCAGGGGAACCGGCGGAAACCACGCCTTCTACCTCTCCATCCCTCCGTCCGCTTTCCCCGAGGTGATAGGCCAGTTACGCGACTCAGGCTTGTCAGACCCTCAAGAGGGCACCTGGCGACGCGTCGTCATCGAGAAGCCCTTCGGCTCGGACCTGAAGACGGCCAACGCCCTCAATCAGGTGGTGTCGGAGGTCTTTCCCGCGGACGCGGTCTTCCGTATTGACCATTACCTGGGCAAGGAAACGGTGCAAAACCTGTTGGCCTTGCGATTCGCCAACCAACTCTTTGAGCCCATGTGGAACTCGCAATACATCGACCATGTGCAAATCACGATGGCCGAGGACATCGGCATCGGCGGCCGAGCGGGCTACTACGACGGCATCGGCGCAGCACGCGACGTGATTCAGAACCACCTTCTGCAACTGCTCGCCTTGACGGCGATGGAAGAGCCCGCGTCATTCGATGCGGCCGATCTTCGCACGGAGAAGGAAAAGGTCCTCCGCGCGGTCACCCTTCCCCCTGACCTCTCCGTGTCGACCGCGAGGGGCCAATACGCGGACGGCTGGCGTGGCGGCGAGAGGGTCGGCGCCTTCCTCGACGAGGACGGTATCGCCCCTGACTCCATCACGGAGACTTACGCTGCGATCAAACTCGAAATTCCCAACCGTCGTTGGAAGGGCACGCCCTTCTACCTTCGCGCTGGTAAGCGCCTGGGTCGCAGGGTGACCGAGATCGCGCTCGTATTCAAGAAGGCTCCGTCGCCGTACTTCCAGCAGATCGAGGGATCGGACGTGGGCACGAACGCGCTTGTGATTCGCGTCCAGCCCGACGAGGGTGTCACGCTCAGGTTTGGCTCCAAGGTGCCTGGAACCACCATGGAGGTGCGCGACGTCACCATGGACTTTGCCTACGGCAACTCCTTCACCGACGAGTCGCCTGAAGCCTACGAGCGGCTCATCCTTGACGTTCTGCTCGGAGACCCTCCCCTCTTCCCCCGGCACCAAGAGGTCGCCTCGTCCTGGCAGATCCTTGATCCCATCACCGCCTTCTGGGCCACTCAGGGTCAACCCGAGCAGTATGGCTCGGGCACCTGGGGTCCGACGGGCGCGAATGACATGATGGCTCGCGACGGACGCACATGGAGGCGACCATGATTATCGATCTTCCTCGCACCACCACGGTGAACATCAACGCGGAGCTCCTCAAGCTTCGCAAGGAGGGCGGCGTCATCACTCTCGGTCGTGTCATGACGTTGGTCATTGACGCCACGGACGCCGATGCCGAAGAGGCCATTAGTACGGCGAACGTGGCGTCACGCGAACACCCTTGCCGCATCATCGTGTTGTCTCCGCAAGAGGATTCGGAGGATCTCGGCGCGCAGATTCGGGTGGGCGGCGACGCCGGCGCATCCGAGGTCATCGTTTTGAAACCCCCGCTCAGCGCGATGGATCATGCGGATACCCTCATCACTCCCCTGCTGCTTCCCGACGCACCGATCGTTGCGTGGTGGGCATCAGTGGTCCCCCTCGTGCCCTCCGCGACCGGCATCGGCGCGATGGCACAACGACGCATCACCGACGCCAGGGGAGCATCCAACCCTTCGGCGTTGTTGTGCGCGCTCTCGGACGCCTACACGCCGGGCGATACCGACCTCGCGTGGACCAGGATTACCCGTTGGCGTGCCCTTCTCGCCTCGGCGCTCGAACAGGTCTCGGATCAACGCGTCACCAAGGCCCGTGTGCACGGAGACGTGAACTCGCCGTCGATCTTGCTGATGGGAGCGTGGCTGCGCGGGGTGCTTGGCTGCGATTTCGAGGCCACCTACGATCCGGAGGCGACCGGACTCCTCTCGGTGTGCCTCGATACTCCTTCTGGTTCGATCAAGATCGACCGTCCCGATGGACACAACGCGACCCTGACCCAGCCCGGCCAACCTCCGCATGTGATCGCCCTGCCATCTCGCACTCAAGGCGAGTGCCTCGCCGAGGAGCTGCGTCGCATGGACAACGATCCCGTCTACGGCGAGGCGTTGCGACAGGTAGAGCACTGCTGATGCGGAGCGTTGTCATCTACGCCGATCAGCAGGCAGTCGCCGACGCGACTGCCGCACGCCTCGGGGTCACAGTCTCCGATGTGATCGCTCGGCGCGGCGTGGCACACGTGGTGCTCACCGGCGGAACCGTGGGCGTCGGGCTTCTCACCTCCCTCGCGTCTTCACCCCTCGTTGGTCTCATCGACTGGACCAGCGTGCACGTGTGGTGGGGCGACGAGCGCTTCGTCGGCGCCCGTGACGCCGACCGCAACGAGGGCCAGGCCCAACAGGCGCTCTTGGGCGCCGTGCCGCTCCCCGAGGAGAACATCCACCGCATGGGTTCCACTGACGACTTCGCGACCGCCGAGGACGCCGCCGTTGCGTATGCGGCCGAGGTCGCGGCGCACGGCACCCCAGCATGGGATGTGCTCATGCTCGGAATGGGTCCCGACGGCCATGTGGCATCCCTGTTTCCAGGGCATCCCGCGTATGCGGCCGGGAACACCGCCGAGGCGATCGCCGTGCACGACTCCCCCAAGCCTCCGCCCGTCCGCATCAGCCTGAGCCTCGCATCGATCAACCGTGCGCGAGAAGTGTGGATAGTGGCTGCGGGTGAGGCCAAGTCCGAAGCCGTCTCGGGCGGTCTTGCAGGCGACACGACCCTGCCGGTTGCGGCGGTCACGGGAACCGAGCGCACGCTGTGGCTCATCGACGCCGCGGCCTCGACGGCCATCTAGGCGGCCGTCGGGCTCGCTCGCACGGCACTGCCCGCATCTGCGGCCCCTTCGGCCCGAGCGCGCACGGAACGACGGCAGACGGCCGGGGCGCTCGTATGGCATGCACCGCGTGCCGTGTTGAAGCTAGTGCTTCTTGCCCATCAGCAATTCGCGGCCGTCGACCTGCACCCCGTCGGCTGCAGGAATGAGAGCGTTAACGGTCGCGACGATCGCGTCGATGTTGAACTCATCCGGCTTGGAATAGATCACGTCTCCGTCGGCGCGGAAGGTAAAGACTCCCTTGCTGCCGGTCTTCAGCGCGACGGACTCAATTCGGCCACCGAACTCTTCAAGCAACCGAGTCTGGGCGTCCGTTGCTCGCGACAGATATCCGCATGGAACACAGTATTCAATCTCGATCTTCATGTTGTACCTCCATAAGAGATAGCAACAGATGTAGAGCCAGCATTCCCACCGCCCGGAGGCGGAAGCCGAATCGTTGGCGCGCGCTACTCCGCCGCGACGAACCCTCGGCGGGCACGCAAGGCGTCGAGCGCTTCGCGAAGGAGTTCTTCGCCCTCGGCGTCGGTGCGGCGCTCCTTCACGTACGCGAGGTGGGTCTTGTAGGGCTCATTACGCAAGGGTTCTGGCGGGTTGTTCGGGTCTAGTCCACCAGGAAGCCCACAACGGGTGCAGTCCCACTCGGCAGGGATCTCGCGGTCGTCGGCTACGGCGAAGCTGGGTCTCGTGACGTGGCCCTTGGCGCAGTAATACGAAAAGACCTCGCGGGGTGCGGACTCGCCGCGTTCAGCCTCGCCCATCGGGCCGGCGCCAACGCGCGACCCACGAATAGCACTGCCACCTGCCATGGTGTATTCCCTTGATGCGTCGGGGGCTACTTAGCCCGCGAATTTTTGGATGAGCCCAATCAACACGATCGACATCCCCCACACGATCGCGACACCCCACGTGATGCGCGAGAGGTTGCGCTCGCCGACCGCCGAACTCTGAATGCCCGACGCAATGCCTCCGCCGAACACATCGGTGATGCCTCCGCCACCCCCGCGGTGCACCAGCACTAGGGCAACAATGAGCACGCTCGTCAGCAACAGCAGCACCCACAAGACGATGGAAAGAATATGCACGATTCTCCTCGTTCACAAGACGTTGACTACAGGATACGCGACGCACAGCGCCACGCTCACGCCAGTACCCCAAGCGGTACCCTGCCGCGCCCGAGTTGGCACGCGGCAAGGTCCATGCGCTAGGCGGTGACGTGCTCCAGGAAGCGGACGATCTTCGCAAACTCCTCGGGGTCGAGGCTCGCGCCGCCGACGAGGCCGCCGTCGACATCGGGCTCCGCCATGAGCTGCGCGATCGAGCTCGACTTCACCGAGCCGCCATAGAGGACGCGGACGCCCGCGGCGAGTTCGGCGCTGTACAACTCCGCGAGCTTGCCGCGGATCGCGCCACAGACCTCCTGCGCGTCGGCGGGGGTTGCGACCTCGCCAGTGCCGATGGCCCAGACGGGCTCGTAGGCGATGACGACGTCCTTAGCCTGCTCGGCAGGGATGCCCGCGAGCGAACCCTCAACCTGGGCGAGGGTGTAGGACACCTGGTCGCCAGCCTTGCGGATGTCGAGGCCCTCGCCAACACACACGATGGGAACGATGCCGTTGTCGAACGCGGCCTTGGCCTTGGCTGCGACAATCGCGTCGGTCTCACCGTGGTATTCCCGGCGCTCGGAGTGACCAACGACGGCATAGTCGCAACCGAGCTTCGCGAGCTGCGAGCCGGACACCTCGCCCGTGTACGCGCCGGACGCGTGCTGTGAGATGTCCTGAGCGCCGTACTTGATATCGAGCTTGTCTGCGTCGATCAGGGTCTGCACCGACCGCAACGAGGTGAAGGACGCCATGACGGCGACCTCGACCTTGGTGAAGTCGTGCTTGGCGTCGCGCAAGAGCCACGCGAGCTTCTGCACTGTGTGCGTGGCCTCGAGGTGATCGAGGTTGAGCTTCCAGTTGCCTGCGATGAGCGGGATGCGTGCCATGGTCTAGCCCTCCAAAACGGCGAGGCCAGGAAGAACCTTGCCCTCGAGCAGTTCGAGCGACGCGCCGCCACCCGTTGAAATGTGGCCGAAGCCCGCCTCGTCGAAGCCGAGGATGCGGACAGCCGCGGCGGAGTCGCCGCCGCCAACCACGGAGAATCCGTCGGAGTCGATCATGGCCTGTGCCACTGCCTTGGTGCCGCCGGCGAACGCGGGGAACTCGAACACGCCCATGGGACCGTTCCACACGATCGTCTTGGCGTCGAGGATCTTGGACGCGAACAGCGCGGCCGAGTCGGGGCCGATGTCGAGGCCGATGCGATCGGCTGGAATAGCGTCGGCAGCAACCACGTCGAAGTCCGCGTCGGCCGCAAAGCCGGTAGCGGCGAGGATGTCGGTCGGGAGAACGATCTCCACGCCCTTCTCTTCGGCCGTCGCCAGGTAGCCCTTGACCGTGTCGAGCTGATCCGACTCGAGCAGCGACTTACCCACCTCGAAGCCCTTGGCCTTGAGGAACGTAAAGGCCATTCCGCCGCCGATGAGGATGCGGTCCGCCTTGGTCAGCAGGTTCGCGATGACACCAAGCTTGTCGGAGACCTTGGAGCCGCCCAGGACGACGACGTACGGGCGAGCGGGGTCCTTTACGGCCCTCTCCAACGACACGACTTCCTTCTCGACGAGCAGGCCTGCTGCGGCGGGAAGCACCTTGGCGATGTCGTAGACAGACGCCTGCTTGCGGTGCACCACACCAAAGCCATCCGAGACGAATGCATCCGCAAACGCGGCGAGTTCGGCCGCGAGGGCTTCGCGCTCCGCGTCGACCTTGGAGGTCTCGCGGGGATCGAAGCGAACGTTCTCGAGCATGGCCACCTGGCCGGGCTTGAGTGCGGCAACCGTGGCCTTGGCGGACGGGCCGACCAGGTCCTCGGCGAGCGTGACGGGCTTGCCGAGTAGTTCGGCAAGGCGAGCCGCGGCGGGGGCCAGCGAGTACTTGGGGTTGGGCGTGCCGTCGGGGCGGCCGAGGTGGGCCGTCACGATGACGGAAGCGCCCGCGGCGAGAAGCTTCTCGATGGTGGCGACAGAGGCGCGCACGCGGCCGTCGTCGGTGATGGTGGTGCCGTCGAGCGGCACGTTGAGGTCGGAGCGAACCAAGACCTTCTTGCCGGTCAGGTCACCAAGGCTGTCAATCGTCTTCAGCATGTCAGTCTTCCTTCGTCGTGACAGAGAAACGTCCGCACACGCATGGTGCGTGTGCGGACGTTTCTCACTGGAATATTAGAGGCGCTCGCCGACGTAAGACGTCAGTTTCACGAGGCTGGTCGAGTAGCCCCACTCGTTGTCGTACCAAGCAACGATCTTCACCATGTCGCCGGAGACCTTGGTCAGCTTGGCGTCGAAGATGCTCTGGTGCGGGTTGCCGACGATGTCCGAGGACACGATGTCGTCTTCCGTGTACTCGAGCGTGCCGAGCATGGGGCCGTCAGCGGCTGCCTTGACCGCCGCGTTGACCTCGGCGACGGTGACCTCACGTGAAGCGGTGAAGGTCAGGTCGGTTGCCGAACCGGTGATGACGGGAACGCGCATCGCGAAACCGTCGAGCTTGCCCTTGAGTTCGGGGAGCACCAAGGCAACAGCCTTCGCCGCGCCGGTCGAGGTGGGAACGATGTTCTGCGCGGCCGCACGTGCACGACGAAGGTCCTTGTGGGGGCCGTCCTGCAGGTTCTGGTCACCCGTGTAGGCGTGGATCGTGGTCATGAGACCCTTTTCGATGCCGATGGCGTCATTGAGGGCCTTCGCGACGGGGGCGAGGCAGTTCGTGGTGCACGAAGCGTTGGAGATGACGTGCTGCGTGGCGGGGTCGTAGTCGGTGTGGTTCACGCCGACGACGAACGTGCCGTCCTCGTTCGACGCGGGGGCCGAGATGATGACCTTCTTGGCACCGGCGGCGATGTGGGCAGCTGCCTTGGTCGCGTCGGTGAAGAAACCGGTCGACTCGATGACGATGTCGGCACCCAGGGCGGCCCAGGGAAGGTTGTTCGGGTCACGCTCTGCGAGGGCGCGGATGGCCTTACCGTCGACGTAGATGTTCTCGTCGTCGAACGTCACGACGCCCGGAAACCTGCCGAGAACGGTGTCGTACTTGAGCAGGTGCGCAAGCGTCTTGTTGTCGGTCAAGTCATTCACACCGACGATCTCGATGTCAGCACCCGACGCGATGATCGCGCGGTAGAAGTTACGTCCAATGCGGCCGAAGCCGTTGATACCGACCTTGATGGTCACTTTTTCTCCTCGGTTCGCGCAACGCAGCGCGTTTGGGGATGTGGGGCTGCGCGTCTGTGCGCGGGGCGCCACCACTTGGATGGGCCACTGCGAAAAGACTACTACTTGGAGGGCCTCGGGGTTGCGACATTGGTCCCCACCCGGCGCCTCTTGGGGAGCCTGTGTGGCCTGGCAGTCGCGTCGCTACAGGAACTCGGGATTGATCCCGGCCTCGGTGTCCGGGATGCCAAGGTCCTTCGCCATTTTGTCCGCGGTTGCGAGAAGTCTGCGGATTCGCCCCGCCACGGCGTCCTTCGTCAGGGGCGGCGTCGCGAGCCTTCCGAGCTCTTCAAGTGATGCATCGCGATGAGCAATCCGCAGCGTTCCCGCCTCCCGAAGGTGCTCGGGCACCTCAACGCCAAGAATCGCAAATGCCCTTTCGACACGTGCACTCGCGGCGACGGCGGCCTGAGCCGAACGGCGCAAGTTTGCGTCGTCAAAGTTCGCGAGCCTGTTCGCGGTTCCCCGCACCTCACGACGAGTGCGCTTCTCTTCCCACTCGAGCACCGAGTCGTGCGCACCAAGACGTGCGAGCAGTGCCGAAATTGCGTCTCCGTCACGAATGACGACGCGATCCACTCCCCTGACCTCGCGCGACTTCGCGGTGATACTGAGCCTGCGTGCGGCCCCAACCAGCGCCAAGGCGGCCTCGGGTCCGGGCGACGTCACCTCGAGGCTCGCAGAACGACCAGGCTCCGTGAGCGAGCCGTGTGCAAGAAAGGCCCCACGCCACGCGGCCACCGTGTCTTCAATCGAACCGCTCACCACCTGAGGAGGCAGGCCCCTGACAGGGCGGCCCCTGTGATCGAGAAGCCCAGTCTGTCGCGCGAGCGACTCGCCTTCCTTCACGACGCGAACCACATACCGGTTTCCGCGCTTGAGTGCACCGCCTGAGACGACAATGATTTCGGATCCAAGGTTGTACACCTCGTGGATGAAGGTGCGAAGCCGACGCGCTGAAGCGGCAGTGTCGAGCTCGGCCTCAATGACGATGCGTCCGGACACGATGTGCAGACCACCAGCAAATCTCAGCGTGGTCGCGATTTCCGCCTTGCGTGCCGAAACCTTCTCTACCGTGACGCGCGCGAGCTCGTCCTTCACCTGTGCCGTGAGCGCCATGTCGACTATCCTCTCATCCCCAGGGGTGCACCCGCCGCCCCAAACTCCGCGATGAGGTGAGAGAACTGGTCGCTGAGGCGACCCACATCATGCCGATCGGTTGCGTCGGCACGCTTCATGTCGGCACACACGAACCTCGAACCCCAGGCCTCGACTTCGGCCCTGAGCAATGGATCAGCACCGTGCGATGCATCGGCAAGGACGACAGCGGGTCGGAATCGTGGCTCGATCCGCCGCAAGGCGCGCACATCGTCCGCACGATCCGCGCCCGACGTCTCGACGTCGTCATACGCAATGTTGAGGACAACGATGGTGCGATCCGACGCCGCCACCAACTCGTCGGCAACCTGCTTGACCAAGAAGTGCACCAAGACCGACGTGTACCAAGAGCCGGGACCGAGCACCACCAGATCCGCATCTCGAATCGACTCAATTGTCGCGGCCGGAACGTGCGGCGACGAAGGGTGGATACCGAGTGCCGAGATGGTGCCATTCGCCGTGGCGACAGCTACCTGACCCCTGACAAGATGCGACCCGTCCGCGCCTTCGACCCTGGCGGAGATTTCAAGCGGTTCAATCGCGAGTGGAAGCACCCTTCCCTGCGCGCGGAGAAGCTTGGCTACCCAGTCGAGGCCGTCAACCACATCGCCTGTGCATTCCCAAAGACCAGCGATCAGCAGGTTACCCAGGGAGTGTCCGTCGAGCGGCCCTGGGGTGGAGAACCGTGTTTGCAGTACGTCCCTCCACGTACGGCCCCATTCGCCGTCATCACACAACGCGCTGAGCGCCATCCGAAGATCGCCGGGAGGCACGATCCCCATCTCTTCACGAAGGCGCCCCGACGACCCTCCGTCGTCGGCGACCGTCACGATCGCCGTGAGCCGCTCCGTCAATGGCCGGAGAGCGCTGAGGCTCGCGTAGAGTCCGTGGCCGCCGCCCAGAGCCACGATGCGCGGCCCATTCACGACGTCGGCCTGTCCCTGTGGGTCACCCGGACTTGTAGCCCCTGTGCCCGCAGCGCCTCACCAAGTGCCTCGGCGATGGCCACCGAGCGATGCTTGCCGCCGGTGCAACCGATTGCGATCGTGACCGAGTGCTTGTCGTAGGAGCGATACAGGGCCAAGACCTCACCGAGGAGGGACGAATATTGCGACACAAATTTCTGTGCGCCCTCCGAGCCAAGCACAAACTCCCTCACGGCGGGATCGAGGCCCGTGAGAGGTCGCAAGGCGGGAATCCAGTGTGGGTTGTGGAGGAATCGCACATCGGCGACAAAATCGGCATCCGACGGAAGACCACTGCGGTATCCGAACGAGACGACATTGACCGTCAACGGAATGTCGTGCAGACCCACCTCCGCCGTAATGGTCTCGCGAAGTTCGTGGACGTTGAGTTTGCTCGTGTCGATGGTCAGATCGGCGCGGTCGCGCAACGCTCCAAGCAAGGCGCGCTCCCTCGCGATGCCTTCGAGTAGCGTTCCGTCCCTTTGCAGTGGGTGGGGACGGCTTGCCTCCTCGAATCGCCGCACCAACACCTCGTCGGATGCGTCGAGAAACACCAATCGAACGGGGATGCCTCTTTCCGAGAGGTCGTCGACCACGGCGTCGAGGTCTTGGAAGAACTCCCCTCCCCTCACATCGACGACGGCCGCAACCCGATCATGTGGGGCTCGCCCCACCATCGCCACGAGTCCCCCGAGTAGCTGCGGGGGCAGGTTGTCCACCACGTACCAGCCCAGGTCGCCCAGTACTCCCGCTGCGTGCGTTCGTCCTGCACCCGACATCCCGGTAAGAATCATCACCTCGGGCGGAATAGTCGGCGCGTCAAATTTGGGCTTGGGGAAGCCCGAGGGATAGGTGACCGGGTCCGGCTCGTCCGTCATGACTCCAGGATGCCATCCCTGCCGTGAAGACTCGCGTGAATCGCGCGCGCCGTGGCTACTCCGACTCCTGGCACCCGTGCAATTTGTTCTTCCGAGGCATCCTTGAGCCCTGCCAGCGAGCCGAAGTGCCTCATCAAGGCGATCGCCCGCGTGGGGCCCACACCCGGAATCTCGTCGAGCGTCGAGGCCGTCATCGCCTTTCCGCGCTTCGCCCTGTGATTCTTGATGGCGAAGCGGTGCGCCTCGTCACGGACTCGTTGGAGCAAATAGAGGGACTCCGATCCGCGGGGCAGAATCGCCGGATAGTCGTCTCCGGGCAACCACACCTCTTCCAGCCTTTTTGCGAGGCCGACGACCGGGATGTCGGGGACCCCCACGGCGTCCATCGCCCTGCGCGCCGCTGCGACCTGAGGAGGACCTCCGTCGACGACAACAAGTTGCGGCGGATAGGCGAATCGCGCGGTTTCCCGCTCCTCCGGCGGGAGCCGTGCCTCCTCGAGGTAGCGTGAAAAGCGCCTGGTCAATACGTCGGTCATGGCGGCCGTGTCGTCGACAGCGTCGCCTACCGAGAACTGCCGGTATTCCTTCTTCTTGGCCAAGGCGTCTTCGAATACCACCATCGACCCCACCTGATGCGTGCCCTGAATGTGCGAGATGTCGTAGCATTCGATCCGCAACGGCGCCTCGGCCAGGCCGAGATGTTCCTGAAGATCCCGAAGGGCCGCCGAGCGCGTCGTGAGATCTGACGCGCGTTTAAGCCGATGCTGGTCGAACACCTGTTGAGCGTTCTTCGCACCGGACTGAGCAAGTTCGGCCTTCTTGCCGCGGGCGGGCACCCTGATGGAGACCGATGCACCCCTCAGGCCGCGGAGGTAGGCACCGATCACTTCGATGTCGGTGGGTTCGCACGGAACGAGAACCTCGGCTGGGATGGATTCGGCGGTGTCGTAGGCCTCTTGAAGCAAGGCGTTCACCATCTCGGCAGGGGTAAGGGGTTCGGGCTTATCGACCACCCATCCGCGCTCTCCGACGATTCGACCGTCACGCACATAGAACACGTGTGCGGCGGCCTCGAATTCGTCGTCGACCAGGCTAAAGACATCCGCATCGGTGCCCTGTGCGAGGACTACCGCGTTTCGCTCGAGGACGCTCGTGAGAGCACGGAGCCTGTCCCTCGCCCGTGCCGCGACCTCGAAGTCCTCACGCTCGGATGCTGCAACCATGGTGTCCGTCAGGTCCCGGATCAGGGGCTTCGCGTCGCCCGCGAGCACCTGACACACCCGTTCAGCAAGCAACCGGTGCTCGGCCTCCCCAATCTTGCCAACGCAAGGCGCAGCGCATTTGTCGATGTACCCCAGGAGGCATGGCCGCCCCTGGCGCTCGGCCTTATGAAACACGGCTGGCGCACACGTGCGCATCGGCAGCACGGTGAGCAGTGCATCGACGGACTCGCGAATCGCCCACGCCTTGGCATAGGGCCCGAAGTACCGCACGCCCTTCTTGCGCGCGCCACGCATGACCTGCATGCGGGGAACCGCCTCGTTCATCGTGACCGCAAGAAAGGGGTAGGACTTGTCGTCCTTGAAGACCACGTTGAAGCGGGGGTCATACTCCTTGATCCAGGTGTGCTCGAGCACGAGAGCCTCGACCTCGTTGCGCACCACCGTCCACTCGACAGACGCCGCAGTCGTGACCATCGTCCGCGTGCGCGGGTGAAGCGCGCTCAGCGGTTGGAAATAGTTCTGCAGCCGCTGCCGGAGGTTCTTTGCCTTTCCGACGTACACGACCCGGCCGTGCGCATCGCGGAAGCGATAGACGCCCGGTTGAGTCGGAATCGTCCCCGTTGCGGGGCGATAGTCGGCGGGATTGGCCACGACGTCAGCCTAGGCCGGGGCCGCCGCGGCACGTTGCGCCCGGAGGAGGTCCGCGAGGAAGACGCCAGTGAAACTATCGGGGTGCTCAGCAATTTCTTCCGGCGTTCCTTCAGCGACAACGAGGCCGCCTCCGGATCCTCCTTCGGGGCCCATGTCGATCACCCAATCGGCCGACTTAATCACATCGAGATTGTGCTCGATCACGATCACCGTGTTGCCCTTGTCGACCAGTCCCTCGAGAACGCCGAGGAGTTTCCTGACGTCGTCGAAGTGCAACCCTGTAGTGGGCTCATCGAGAACGTAGACCGTGCGGCCCGTCGATCGTCGTTGCAGTTCGGAGGCGAGCTTGACGCGCTGCGCCTCACCGCCAGAGAGCGTCGGCGCCGGCTGGCCTAGCCTGACGTAGCCCAAGCCCACCTCGACGAGCGTCGTGAGGTGTCGGGAAATCGCGGGGATGGCTTCGAAAAACTCAGAGGCCTCTTCGATCGGCATGTTGAGCACGTCCGCGACGCTCTTGCCCTTGAAGTGAACCTCGAGGGTTTCGCGGTTATAGCGGTCGCCCTTGCACACCTCGCAAGGGACGTAGACATCGGGAAGGAAGTTCATCTCGATCTTGAGCGTGCCGTCGCCGTGACAGGATTCGCAGCGACCGCCCTTGACGTTGAACGAGAACCGGCCAGGGCCGTATCCGCGAACCTTCGCCTCCTGCGTCTCCGAGAACAGCTTCCGTACCTTGTCCCACACTCCCGTGTAGGTGGCCGGGTTCGACCTTGGTGTGCGTCCAATCGGCCCCTGGTCAACGTGGACGATCTTGTCGAGCTGAGCGGTGCCATCGATGCGGGTATGGCGCCCTGGGACTTGACGCGCACGATTGAGTTCGTTCGCAAGCGCCGTGTACAGGATCGTGTTGACGAGGGTCGACTTGCCAGAACCGGATACCCCGGTCACGGCGGTGAACACGCCGAGCGGGAAGGTCACGTCGATGTCCCTGAGGTTGTGCTCGCGCGCGCCGACGACGGTGATCTGCCGGGACGTGTCGATCGCTCGCCGAGTCACGGGCACAGGGATTCGCTTGCGGCCGGAAACGTACGCCCCTGTCAGGGAACGCTCGTTGAGGAGGAGATCGGCGTACGTGCCCGAGTGGACCACCTCTCCCCCGTGCTCGCCGGCTCCTGGCCCGATGTCAACAACCCAGTCGGCCGTGCGAATCGTGTCTTCGTCGTGCTCGACGACGATGAGCGTGTTTCCCAGGTCGCGCAATCGCGTCAGGGTCTCGATCAGGCGCCTGTTGTCTCGTTGATGGAGCCCGATGCTCGGCTCGTCAAGCACATAGAGGACGCCGACGAGGCCCGAACCGATTTGCGTGGCGAGTCTAATGCGCTGCGCCTCACCGCCCGAGAGAGTGCCCGCCGCGCGGGCCAAACTGAGATAGTCAAGGCCAACGTCCAAGAGGAACCCCAGGCGCGCGTCGATCTCTTTGAGGACCTGCACCGAGATGTGTCGTGAGCGCTCGTCCCAATCGACGCCACCCAGGAACAGGCGAGCCTCGCGGATCGACATCTCACAGAGGTCGGCGATCGAAGCACCGCCCACGGTGACGGCGAGTACCTCGGGCTTGAGTCGCGCACCGTTGCACACTTGGCACGGGATCTCGCGCATGTACTGCTCGTACTTGTCGCGTGAAAAATCCGACTCGGTCTGGCTGTGAAGCCTCTCCAGCCAGGTGATGGCCCCTTCGAAGCCCGTCGTGTATTGCCTCTCACGGCCATAGCGGTTCTTGAAGCGGACGTGGACTTGGTAGTCCTTGCCGGTCAGCAGCGAGTCCTTGACCTCTTGACTCAGGTCCTTGAACGGCGTCGTCATGGAAAAGCCCATGTCCTCGGCGAGCGCTTTGACCATGCGGCCGAAGTAGTCCGCCGCCATGGCCTCCCACGGCGCGATGGCGCCCTGAGCAAGCGAGCGAGAGGGATCGGGAACGACGAGGTCGGGGTCGACCTCGAGCCGAATGCCGATGCCGGTACATTCTGGACACGCACCGTAGGGGGCGTTGAAGGAGAAGGTCCGCGGTTCCATTTCCTCGAGGCTCAGCACGTGGTCGTTCGGGCACGCCCTCTTCTCGGAGTATCGGCGCGAAGGGATACCACCTTCCACTGGGTCGATGATCACGAGACCCTCGGCTAGCCGCAGCGCGGTTTCAACCGAATCCGCGAGGCGCTGTCGAATTCCGTCCCTCGCAACCAACCGGTCGACCACCACCTCCACGTCGTGCTTGAGCTTCTTTTCAAGCACCGGTGGCTCGGCCAGTTGAATCGTCTCGCCGTCCACTCGAGCGCGGGCAAAGCCCTGCTGTTGCAGATCCGCAAACAGGTCGGCGTACTCGCCCTTGCGGCCCCTGACCATGGGCGCCAAAACCTGATAACGGGTGCCCTCCGGCAACTCGAGCACCGAGTCAACGATCTGTTGCGCTGTCTGGGAGGTGATGATCTCGCCGCACACGGGACAGTGCTGCACGCCCACGCGCGCGTACAAGAGGCGCAAATAGTCATAGACCTCGGTGATGGTTCCCACCGTCGACCGCGGGTTGCGGTTGGTCGACTTCTGGTCGATCGATACGGCTGGAGACAGGCCTTCGATGAAGTCGACGTCTGGCTTGTCCATCTGCCCGAGAAACTGGCGCGCGTACGCGCTCAGTGACTCCACGTACCTCCGTTGACCCTCCGCGAAGATCGTGTCGAATGCGAGCGAGGACTTTCCCGAACCCGATAGGCCGGAAAACACGATGAGCGCGTCACGGGGGAGCTCAAGATCAATACCCTTGAGGTTGTGCTCGCGCGCACCCCGCACCACCAACTTGTCATTCACAGAACCACCCTACGTGATGCGAGTCGAACGCGTGTTCGAATCGCCGTGTCTTTGCTATACGGGACAACAGTCACGAGTCCAAGGCTGTTCCGACCGCGCAGAATAGTCTCATGTCTCTATGGATTATCGAGTACACGTATGACAAGCGGGAGGCACTGCGCGCGTCGCTTCTCGACGACCACTCGTGGTACCTAGCCGGACTCGCCGATGCGGGCGCAATGATCGCCTTTGGCCCTTGCGAGGACGGGAATGGCGAACTGCTCATCGCGTCGGGTTCTAGTAGGGCACACGTTGAAGACTTGGTCTCCGGCGACCCCTATGTCTGCGTCGGAGCGGTCAAGGCTATGCGCATCCGACGCTGGGAGGGCAGGCTCTTTCCTTCGTGGCAGGCAAGCAGAATCCTTGCCGAAGAGCCGCACATCGAAACCTCCTAGTCGGACTCCTCCACCGCACGTACGGCGACTTCCGCCCTTGTCGCAATGACGCTCGCCGCGACTGCGCCGCCGATTGCGATCACGATGACGACCAAGGACAGCCACGTTGGAATCTCTGGAGCCCACTCGACACCAACGCCTCCATTGACAAAAGGCAACGAGTTGGAGCGCAGCGCCTCGAAGATGAGCTTCACCGCGATGAACGCGAGAACGACCGAGAGCCCGTATGACAGGTACCTAAGGCGCCGGAGCAACCCTTCGACCACGAAGAAGAGTTGGCGCAGGCCCATCAGTGCGAAGGCGTTCGTCGCGAATACCAAGTAGGGGTCCTTCGTGAGGCCGAAGATCGCGGGGATCGAATCAAGCGCGAAGAGCACGTCTGTGGAACCGATGGCGATCATGACGAGCAGCATCGGCGTGACCAACCGCCTGCCGCCCTCGCGCACAGTGACGGCTCCCGCCCGATAGTCCTGCGTCGAGGGAACGAGACGCTTCACGATTCTCATGAGCCGGTTCTCGTGATACTCCACGTCGCCCTCTTCGGCCCCGCCCTCGCGGGCCACGGAGAACGCGGTCCACATCAAGAAGGCGCCAAAGAGGTAGAACACCGCGGAGAAAGCCGAGAGAGCAGCCGCGCCCGCGGCGATGAACAGTCCCCGCAGCACCAAGGCGAGCACGACCCCGACAAGCAGGACTCGCTGCCGATACACGGCTGGCACCGCGAACCGTCCGAGAATGACGAGAAAGACGAAGAGGTTGTCGACTGACAGGGACCACTCGGTGAGATATCCGGCAAAGAACGCATCTGGTCCATCGAGGCCGGGTGCCCGCCACCAGAGCATCGAGACGCCAAACAGGCAAGCGAGGCCCACATAGAAGAGGGTCCACCGCACCGATTCCCTGAATGTTGGTTCATGCGGCCGGCGAACGACAACAACGAAGTCGAAGGCCACGACGACAAGCACCCCAGCCAGGGTGATTGCCCATACCGTTGCTGAGGTCACCCGCATATCCTAGGCACCGCCGGGGTTAGCCCGCCTCCATCATCTGGCGCAGTTCCTTCTTGAGTTCCCCTATTTCGTCGCGAAGCCTCGCCGCGAGCTCGAATTGAAGTTCGGCCGCCGCGCCGCGCATTTGCGCGGTCAGACTCTCGATGAGCGCGGCGAGTTCCTGGGCGGGGCGCCGTGCGGTCGATGAGCTCGAGGCGGAAGGCGCCGATGACTTCTGACTTTGGCGAACCTCGCGCAGGGTCTCGACGGTATCGGCCTCCTCCCGGGCCAGCATCTCGGTGATGTCGCCGATGCGCTTGCGCAACGGCGTGGGATCGATCCCGTGTTCGGTGTTGTAGTCGACCTGCTTCTGGCGCCTGCGATTCGTCTCGTCAATGGCCAACGCCATGGAGTCGGTAATCCTGTCGGCGTACATGTGAACCTCGCCCGACACG
>Ga0209429_10000501_pt1 | contig 26052 bp, 32 predicted proteins | sample BarGraNGADG00212_3_FD_184493 | JGI IMG/M metagenome (GOLD analysis project Ga0209429, IMG submission 184493) | Arctic peat soil microbial communities from Barrow, Alaska - Barrow Graham LP Ref core NGADG0004-212 (SPAdes) (version 2) | ecosystem: Environmental > Terrestrial > Soil > Wetlands >...
TCTCAAAGCCAAACAACTGGCCGTGACCGCCAAAGATCTGGAGCAGGCCAGAATGAACCTCAGTCTCAAAGCCAAACAACTGGCCGTGACCGCTAAGGAAAAAGAAAGTGTCAGGCGCAAGTTGGCGGTAACGGCAGAGAACCTCAGTCTTAAAGCCAAAAATCTTGAACAGGTTAAAGCAAAAGACGAGGCGATTATTTCGAGTATTGGCGATGGGCTGGTAGTAGCAGACAAGAATGGCAATATTGTGCTGGTGAACAAGGCTTTTGAAAAAATACTCGGTTGGAAGGAGGGGGAGGTACGGGGAAAATTATTGTCTAAGATGGCGCCTATAGTAAATGAGGGTGGTCAAATTATGCCTGAATCCGAGCGACTTGTTTCTAAGACTCTCAAGGAACATACTACTACGACTACTACCGTAAACTATCTTCGGAAAGATAAGACATTTCTTCCGGTGGCGTTGACCGTATCCCCGATAATTGTTGAAGGAAATTTTATTGGTGCGGTTGAAGTGTTCCGCGATATTACCAAAGAAAAAGAAATAGACAAAGCTAAAACTGAATTCGTCTCGCTCGCTTCGCATCAGTTGCGCACCCCGCTTTCTAGCGTAAATTGGTACTCGGAAATGCTTTTGGCCGGTGATGCCGGGAAGTTGAACGATAAACAAAAGAAATATTTGGATGAAGTGTACAAAGGCAATCAGCGTATGGTGGACCTGGTTAACGCCCTCTTGAATGTTTCCCGTCTTGAACTCGGAACATTTGCGGTTAATCCAGAACCAACCGATGTCGTCAAACTTGCCCAGGGCGTGATTGATGAATTAAAACTTCAAATTAATCAGCAACAGCTTAAGTTTGACGAACGGCACAGCGCCGGGTTGCCTCTGCTCAACGTCGATCCCAAGCTGTTGAGTATGGTATTCCATAATCTTTTGTTCAATGCTGTTAAATATACACCGGAAAAAGGAAAAGTCAGTCTTGACCTGCGTCTGGTCAAACGCGGCGAATCAGTTAATAAACGGAAGGTGAATGAAGACAGCCTGGCGATTGTCGTGTCCGATACTGGTTTTGGTATCCCCAAGTATCAGCAAGACAAGATTTTCACTAAACTTTTTCGCGCCGACAATGCGCGAGAAAAAGATGCCGAAGGAACAGGCCTCGGACTCTATATTGTCAAATCGGTCATTGACCATTCCGGCGGCCTGATTTGGTTTGAATCCGAAGAAAACAAAGGGACGACATTTTATGTTACCTTGCCGCTGATTGGTATGAAGAAAAAGGAAGAAACCAAGGCGCTGGCGTAGCCGGCCGACATCTTTTATAATTATTAATCATAAAATATATGGAAAACAAGAAAAAAATTCTTGTTGTGGAGGACGAGATGTCGCTGCGCAACGCCCTTCGCGATAAGCTTGGACTTGAAGGTTTTATCGTGCTTGAAGCCAAAAACGGCGAGGAGGGGCTGGACGTCGCTCTACGCGATCACCCCGATCTTATTCTACTTGATATTATTATGCCCAAAATGGACGGCCTAACGATGCTCAAAAAGCTTCGTGAAGACGTCTGGGGAAAGAACACGAAAGTTATTTTACTCACGAATTTGAACGATAATGAAAAGGTGTCAGAAGCCCTATTGCAGGGATCGTACGACTACCTCGTGAAATCCGACTGGAAAATTGAGGATGTGGTGGCTAAAGTCCGTGCCCGGCTTAGTGAATTCTCTAAATCTTAAGTCATTAATAATACTTATGTGAATATCCAAGCAAAAAAACAAAGTATTTTAATTGTTGATGACGAGGTCTCATTGCGGAATGCCCTTAGCGATAAGCTTAGACACGAAGGCTTTATTGTGCTTGAGGCTAAAAATGGTGAGGAGGGGTTGGATGTCGCTTTGCACAATCACCCTGATCTTATTTTACTTGATATTGTTATGCCGGTTATAGATGGTGTTACAATGCTCAAAAATCTTCGTGGAGACGAGTGGGGAAGAGATGTAAAAGTTATTATGCTAACGAATTTGGATGGTAATGGAAAAGTGGCCGACGCCATCATATGGGGAACACAGGACTATCTCGTGAAGAGCGATTGGAAACTGGAAGATGTGGTGGCCAAGATTCGCAAACGGCTTGGTGAAATAGTGTAAATTTTAATATTTACTACTCAAATAGTGGAAAATTATTTCAAAACGTCCCACCCTCTCCGCCATTAAGAAATATACTAACATTAGTATATTTTTTTGTGTAGTTATTCAACTTTGGAATTGACCATGATATACTTGAGTTGAGTAAAATTTTTTATACTAAACAATATGGAAAATAAATCAATTGCAATTTTTGAAGATGAACCAGTTCGCCGTGTTTGGTCCGAAAAAGATGAAAAATGGTATTTTAGCGTGGTTGATATTGTTAAGGTTTTAACCGACCAGAGTGATTTTCAAACCGCGAGAAAATACTGGAACAAGCTTAAAGAACGTTTAAAAAAAGAAGGTAGCGAGTCGGTGACAAATTGTCACCAACTGAAATTGGAGGCTAAAGATGGAAAAAAATATCTAAGTGATGTTGCTGATGTTGAAACAATTTTGCGTATCATTCAGTCAGTACCATCACCTAAGGCTGAGCCATTTAAGCTTTGGCTGGCCAAGGTCGGCTATGAACGCCTTGAAGAAACTGTTGATCCAGAAATGGCTCTAAATAGGGCAAGGGGTAATTGGCAAAAATTAGGCCGATCAGAAAAATGGATTGAACAGCGCATGCGTGGTCAGGAGGTTAGAAATAAATTGACCGATTATTGGGCGACGCACAAAGTAACCGAGCAGGAAGAATTTGCCACTTTGACTAATATTATTCATCAAGAATGGAGTGGACTGTCTGTTAAAAAACACAAAGAAATTAAAAAGCTCAAGGGCCATAATTTACGTGACCACATGTCTGACGCAGAATTGCTATTTACCTCGTTGGCCGAGCTAACCACTAGAAACGTAGCTGAAAAAGACTTGGCCGTTGGTTTGAATGAAAATGCTGTTTCGGCAATTCAAGGTGGTCGGTATACAAGAAAAGCTAAAGACGATTTTGAAAAATTAACCGGTAAAAAAGTAGTTTCTGGCGATAATTTTTTACCACCGGCAAGGCAAATTAAGAAATAACCATTCCAAAACGTCCCACCCTCTCCGCAGATTGTAAATAGCCCTATTTTAGGGCTTTTTTATAAGATATCAAACGCTATATATAACTTTTAAGCTATTTGTTATAATAGTTATGTAAATAGCACTAATATTTATGTATGACTAGTAAATTATTAAACAAAGTTTTTATTTTCATTATCATTTTGTTTTTGTTTATAGTTTTAACTATCGTTTCACTTAGCTTATTTAGTCGATCATCCAAATTTAATACCATAGCGGATAACAAGACTGACATTCTTGCCCCTACGCCTAATGCTTCTGATAAATCCGGCAATAATTTTCCCTTTTCACTTTCTGTTGAACAGATAAATCAAAGCTTAATGCAAAATCAAGAGATAGTTATCGCCCCAGTAGAATTTAATTGGCCGGAGGAAATTAATAGCTCATTGTTAAAAAGTGGTTGGAAATTAATTGGTTTAAGCCACGCTAATGATGGCGGCAGTGTTTTTTATTATTATTTTAAAACAAAGGATGTGCCTGCTATATCTTTGGGATATCATTGGGATATGTCTGTGGGGAGTTTCCAGAGCTTAAGTGTTAATTTTATCCATCCGGCCAAAATTGGTGCTTGGTTGATTAAATATAGACCCTCTTTTGAAAACAGTAGCATTAATATTGAGTCTTTAATGGATTGCCAAGGAATTATTTATGAAACTCACCCTGGTGTTACAGAGTGTATAGAAAAATAAGGTTCTAAAACCGTTCCCACTGCGTCCCACCCTCTCCGCAGTTTGTCAATATCACGAGTTTCGGCGCAATTAGATAAGGCTTCTGTTTGGTAATTTTTATTTAAAATATTATGAAAAGCCAATATTCTCAAAAATTTAATCATGATTTGATCGCCAGTGAGTATAATGAAAATGTAAAAGATGAAAATAACCCAATCCGTGAAGGATATAGAAAATTATTAAATTGGGTTAGCAAAAAAGCAAAAGGTTCAAAAATAATAATTGATTTGGGTTGCGGCACAGGTAACACAACATTATCTTTATTAAATTTTCACAAAGTCTATTGTATAGATATCTCACAAAAGATGTTAGATATTGCAAAAGATAAATTGAAAAATAAAGGAGAGATTTTATTTATAAAAGATGATTTATTAAATTTTAATAAAGAAATTAAAAATAACAAGGAAATCGATACTATAATTTCTACTTATGCAATCCATCATTTAACTCAAAAAGAAAAACATCAATTGTTTGAAAAAATATATGGATTTCTAAATAAAGGTGGTCGGGTAATTTTTGGAGATTTAATGTTCGAAAATAAAGATAAAGAAAATCGAATGAGGATAAAGTATCCTAATTTAATCAAAGATTTTGATGATGAATTTTATTGGTATATTGATGACGAGACTAAAAAACTTAAAGAAATTGGATTTCAAATTGAAATAAAAAGATTTTCCGATTTATCTTGGGGTATTTACGGGGAAAAATAGATTGAATTAATTAGAAAACTTACTTATTTAATTATTGAGCATGGGTAGTGATTACCGTTCCAACTGCGCCCCACCCTCTCCGCCTCCAAATTAAAGCAACCCGAAGGGGTTGTTTTAATTTGTATTTGAAAGAGGACTGAGAAATAGAGCCGGAGTTGGCGGCAGACTAACTAAATTTGCGCCAGCAGAAAAAATAGCAGGCTCAAACTGAACCACAGAGGATAGCTTAAGGGTAGATAAGAGTTTTTTCCAATCGGCACCCAGTTTTTATGCCAGCCGATAGTTCCGTTCGGTCCTTTCAGCAGCTGTTTCAGCGAATCAAAATGCCAATTAAAGGAGAACCAAAATAAATCGGCGAAAAAATTAACCCCGAAGAAACAAGAGAGGAGCAGAAAAATATTTTTGGTGCCGAAAAGGTACTCGCTGGCAAAGACCGCCACGAATAAAAACATAATGACGATATGGTAATTCAGCGGCGCCTCAAAATTAGTTATCTGGCTCAATACTTTAGCAATTGGCGTGCCTTTGATAAAAGATTTTCCATACCACTTATTCTTGGGGAAAGCGCCGCCCCAGCCCTGGTCTTTTTCTAAATTAATTTCAAACAGGGCGAGCGGTAGAGAGAAGAGCAGGATATTTAGAGCGTAGAAGAGGTAATTGTTCATAATACTAGGAGTATATCACAAATAAACGGTAATAATCCCTATTTTTTGTTAATCCTTGACTATTAAGTTATCATATGTTAACATATAGTATATAAGTTAACATAGAGATATATGGACTCCAATAAAGACTATTTAACGGTTAAAGAGTTGGCTAGTCTGATGGGAATCAGCCGGGTCGCCGTTTTTAACCAAATCAAGCTTGGTAAAATTAAGGCCGAAAAAGCGGGCCGTAATTACATTATTTATAAGAAGAATTTGCCGGTCTTTTTTAATCCGGCCCTTAGTCAAGACGACAAGGAAAGTATTGAGAAAGGCGTTAAAAGAGTTTTGAAAGATTATAGTGAAACGATAAAGATGCTGGGGCGAGAATAAATATATGCTTAAGTCTTTAAACATTGAAGAAATAAAATATTCAGCCCATCGCTTAGCGGTCGATACTATGAGTTGGGATGAGCCGATTCCCGAATTTGAAACGCGTTATCCTCATGTTTTGGAAAGTTGCATCGCGACGCCTTTTCAGAAATTTGACCGCAAAAGCTTATACCAAGGGATGTCCGGCAAGGGGGCGGTTTTGTTTTATCTATTGATTAAAAATCATCCCTTTCAAAATGGGAATAAGCGACTGGCGCTTACCTCCTTGCTAGTTTTCTTATATAAAAATGATAAATGGTTGAAAGCCGATAAAAAAGAATTATATAATTTAGCGGTTTGGGTAGCGCAAAGCCCCGCCTTTGCTAAGGATCAAATAATAGCGGCTATAGAAAATTTTATTAAAAAATATTTGGAAAACTTTTAAAAATATCATGAAGAAAAATATCATTATCGGAGCTATTATCTTGCTGCTGGCCATGGTGGTCTGGTTTGTCTTATCTTTCGGAAATTATAAGGATCAAGACGATTGCCTGGTTTCCGGCGGCGTTTGGGACAAAGGTACGAACCACTGCGGACCGAAGCCGGAAAATAACGGAGCCGCGTCTGTGCAGTCCGCCACTTATCTGATTAACAATGAAAATATTACTTTAGTTAATGGTTTGGCGACAACAGCCATTACTCCCGGTGCGGCCTCTAAAACAGTGACCCGCTATTTCGGCAATGCCGCGACCGGCGATTTGAATAACGACGGCCAGAACGATACGGCCTTTCTCTTGACCCAAAATAATGGTGGCAGCGGAACCTTTTATTACGTCGCCGTCGCCTTAATGACCGGCCAAGGCTATCAAGGATTAAATGCGATATTTTTAGGCGACCGCATTGCGCCGCAAACTACAGCCATAAAAGATGAGCAGATTATTGTTAATTATGCCGACCGCAATCCGGGTGATCCTTTAGTGGCGCCGCCATCCGTCGGTGTTTCTAAATATTTTAAAGTGGTCGCAGGAAAACTTATTACCGAATAAAAATATGCTTAAAATCGATTTGCATCTCCATACCGTGGCCAGCGGCCACGCCCAAAGCACGGTGCTGGAATATATCAACCAGGCCAAGAAACTAAAAATGAAAGTAATCGGCATCAGCGACCACGGGCCAGGCAGTACCGAAGCGGTCGGATCATCTATCTACTTTTTATCCCTGCACCGCATCCCGCGCTATGTCGACGGTATCCGGATTTTGAAAGGGATTGAGGCTAATGTTGTTAATAACCAAGGAGAAATTGATATCAGCGAGCGGGTTATAAATCGCTTGGATTATGTTATGGTCAATTTCCATAATGATACGCCCTACCATGACCAGGGAGTAAAGAAAAATACGGAAGTGATGATTAAAACCATCCGGGCGGGGAAGGTTGATATAATTTCTCATCCCTTTTTGAATAAACTTTATCCGGTTGATTTGCAAAAAATCTGCGAAGCGGCTTGCCAGAATGATGTTCTCCTGGAACTTAATCTCTCCGCTTTAGCCAAGAGCCAGAGAGAAGACTATATTCTGCCCAACATTAAAATCATGCTCGACGTCGTTAAGAAATTTAAGAAGAAAGTCATTCTCGGCAGCGACGCGCATAACATCTGGGAGTTAGCCGATGATTCTTATCTTCAGAAAATGAAAACCAAGATTGGCCTGAGCGCTAATTTGGTTATCAATAATTACCCCAAAGAATTGTTTAAGCTTTTGGAAATCAAAGATTAATAATTAAGCAGCGCTATTATAACTAAAAATAGCCAGTACTCGGGCTAGGCAGGAATTGATAAGTAGAAGTTTTTATGCTTAAATAACCAGAACCATTCCGTTCATTTTATATACTAAATATCCACTTTTTATGGTATGATAAGAGTCTATTTTTAAATCTAATCGAATGAAGAACAAAAGTTTGTTTAGCCTCGGTTTGAGTTTGTTGATTTTGTCCAATTTTTTTCTGACCCCCCTGGCTCAAGCCGCCAGTAACACCATTATTATTCCCGTGCCTTTTACTTCCCAAGCGCCTTTAGGCCAGTGGTCGGACCAGCGTCAGGAGGATGGTTGCGAGGAAGCGTCGGTGGCTATGGCCATGGCCTGGGTCAAAGGCCAGGATTATTCTAAAACCTGGTGGCGGAACAGGATTGTCGGCCTCTCGGATTGGGAACTGAGAAATTATGGCGAGTATCGGGATGTTACCCTGACCGATGTTATTAAATGGCTATTTAAAGGCTATTATAATTACGATAAAGTCACGCTTAAAGCCGTGACCAGCGCCGATGATATTGTTAAGGAATTGGCCGCGGGGCATGTTGTTTTAACGCCGATGGCCGGCCAAGCTTTGCATAACCCCTACTTCACTTCGCCCGGTCCTTTGACGCACATGCTTTTGATCAAGGGCTATGATTATAATACCCAGGAATTTATTGTGAACGATCCCGGCACGCGCCGCGGCGAATCTTATCGCTATAAAGCCAGCGTTATCTTCGGAGCGATTAAAGTCTATCCGACCGGGCATTATGAACCGATCAAAAAGGTTATTAAGCAGATGCTGGTCGTGTCGAAGTAATCTTGACATTTGTTTCCTTCCGTCGTATAGTTCGTAGTTAGATATATTGCCAATATATAGTTTTTTGTTCATTATTAACCCCAATTACAAACCCCCAAAAACCCTCAAAAAATGAAAGAAAAGAATGGTGAACCAAAACCCCAAAACTCCCGTCAAAGACACATCGCCAGCCGGATTATTCAAAACGGAAGAGGCTTATTTGAGAAAGACGGTGTTATTCAAGAAGACACCGCTTGCCTCAAAGTGGATAAAATATTTTTATCCTTTTTCCGGGGCCTGCTTAGACCGGACGAAATCGTCCGTATTTATAAGGAATCAGTCTGTCGTGTCGAAAGGGGGATGCCGGAAGAAATGGCATTCATCACGGTGATTTCCTTGGAGCGGGAAAAAGCTTATCCCTTACCGGTTCCTTTGGGCATGTTGTATCTGCCCGATCACGACCGGTTGGAGATTAAAAGAGACCGACATCTGCCGGATTGGCTCTTTGATAAAGTTCCCGTAGCCATGGATTCTTATTTCCGGATGGAACTATGTCCCGATTCGGAAGAGGAAGACATTGTGATTGAGATGTAAGTCGAGATGGAAGAAAATTGAATATCAAGAAATTTCGAAACAAAAAAGCAGGAGCCAACAAAAAGTTCCTGTTTTTCTTTTTATTTTTTAAATTTTATTCCCGGCAACAATCAATCACTTTCTTGACCATTTCGCCCAGCCGGCCGGTCAGACCTTTTTTCTTGGTATTTAAGGCGTCATCATCGATTTTTTTGACGTCGCCGATGTCAATCAGTTTCATGTTCAAACCCCAGAACAGGGAATAGAGCTCGTAGGCTTTCTGGAACATTTCCTGCGCCTCTTCTTTCTTGCCGCGGCCCTGCGCTTTGGTGCCGACTTCCATTAAGCGGTAGCTGGCGCCCAAGAGATGTTTGGAAATGCACCAGACTTCGCCTTCATATTCCTTGATAATTTTTTTGAGCAGGCCTTTACGCATTTCCCGGACTTCGTTTAAGAGATCATAATATTTGGGATTACCGGTTTTGGCGCCGGTAAAGAAAAAATGTTCTTCAATACTAACCAGATTCATGATGGCGATGCTTAAATCTTCATCGGATGACAAATCCAAAGCGTGATCTTTTTTCAGCCGATCCGTTTTTTCAATCAGCTCATTTAAATCCATGATTTTTTCCGACATATGTTTAACGCGTTAAAAAATAAAAGATAAAGCTGGCGATAATTAAAGCGCCGACTGGCATGACTATTTTTTGGAAAGCGAAATTAGCGTGGCCCCGGCGTTTCTTGATATTGTTATACCATAAGGTGGCGGCCAAGAAGACCAAGCTGCCGATAATGATTCCCAGGAGCAGCTTATCAATTCCCCAGAGGGTATTGCCCGGCCGGCTGATGAAACCTTTAGCCGCGAGCGGCCAGACGATCGCCACGTAGTAAATAATCACGGTTAAAATATCGCGTAAGTCTTTCTGGCCGAATTTCCAGCCTTTTTTATTGAACCAGTTGATGGTCCAATAAATCATGGCCACAATCAAGCCGCCGACCCAGAGACCGGCGACGGTATCGTCAATGCCCAGATATTCCGAGAGGCCTAAACCCGCGCCGACCGCTACGATACAAACCGGGCAAACCGCCCGCGCGGGCAGGGCAATAAGCCAGCCCAAAGCGGCCAGGGGCAGGACTTTCCGGTAAAGGGATTTTATTTTCATAGTAGGCTAAGTTTTATTTTAGACTTCAGCAGGCTAAGTTTTATTTTAGACTTCAGCAGGCTAAGTTTTATTTTAGACTTTGGAAATAATTAATGATTTCCGTATCGCCTTGATAACATTTTTGGCCGTCAAAGAAAACCGGAATGCCGACGCCTTGAGTCGTGTCCAGACCGCAGCCGCGCGCTTTACGCTCCAGCGTTTGAGCGTTCGCTTGGTTCAGGGAGACTTCCAATTCACGGAATTTCAGTTTTTGGCGCAAACCGTTATCGGTGATATATTGTTCCACCTTTTGGCAATGCGGGCAAGAATCGCTATAGAACAGAATCATCGGCGTAGTCCGGAAAATAAAAGCTAAAACGACCAAGACGACCAAGGCTCCGACTGCCAAATAAATAAGGGTTTTCTTCTTTTTCATAATGCTTATAATAGCATATTTCCGGCGGCGCAGTCTATATTTTAGCCTTTAGCCAGGGCCAAGCCATAAATCCGGCCCGCCCCGGCTTTTTTTAGGGTCCGGGCGCACTCATTCAAGGTCGCGCCGGTGGTCGCGATATCATCAATTAAAATAAGGCTCTGCCCGTCTAAGCCGGAGCCGTCCCAGCGGAAAGCGCCCTGAACATTAGTCGCGCGTTCGGCCTCGTTCAGGGATGATTGCGGCGCTTGATGCTTGACCCTTTTTAAATCCCGGCATAACTGATAATTAAAATAGCGGCTGAAAGGAGCGGCGATTATTTCGGCCTGATTGAAACCGCGCCAGCGCTTTCTTTTTTGGGAGAGGGGAACCGGAATGACTAAAATTTTCGGCTGTGACTCAAGGAGAGAGAATTCCGCCCGCTGGAAACTTATTCCCGACCAAAACATGATCAGGAAGCGGCCGAGGAACGGCCCCAGTTCCGGCAAGGGATGGAATTTAAATTTTTTGATGAGGTCCGCCAAAAGCGGCGCGTTATAATCGCCGGCCATAAATAATTCCGTTAAGTCCGGGGTGCTTAGATTATATTTTTTATCCGTGAATTTCAGGGAACGAAAACATTTTTCGCAGAGCCAAGCGCCGGCGGCCTGGCAGCCCAGACATTCGACGGGAAAGAATAAATCCAGACAAAAAGATTTTAATGACATAAAAATAGGCTAAAGAAATTATAATGTTTATCTAAAAAATTTAAGTGATTTGCGCTAAAAAACAGAACACCCCGGGCAGGCCGGGGTGGAAAGAGATTTAAATTTTTAAACTGATCTATTTTAACTGCACTTGGTAGAGCCGTCCGTTTGTCTGGTCGGTAAAGTAAAGATAATTTTGATTGCCCGGCACGATCACTTGGGAGATGTTGTAGGTTCCGTCGGGAACGGCAATCAATTGTTTGGCGCCGGTAGTCAGATCGATTTTATACAAATTATCTTTCGTTTGGTACTCGAGTTCCGGAAATAAGCCCGCGCCAGTTTGTAAATTTTCCGGCACGGCGCAGTAGACCACGGTGTTGGAGGCGAAAGTGCATTTATCGGCCCAAGTCGCCAAATCTAAACTGCGTCGGTCCTGACCGATGGTATTGGCGTTAGCGTCAACAATCCAGAGACGGGGATTATAATTATCGCTGCTGCTATAAACGCTATACAAGAGGCGGTCGCCGCTCGTGGACCATTGTGACTGTAAGCCGCGGCCCTCCACGATCGTCGATTTAAAGTTTTCCCCGTTCAAGCCGACAAAGAAAGCTTCCTGGCGATCGAAGTCCACGCCCTGCGTATAGAGAGCGACGATTTGGTTGTTCGGCGACCAGGCGGGGTAGACGGTTTTATCCTCCGTGCCAATCGGTTCTAAATTTTTAGCGCCGGAGCCGTCGGGGTTGGAAACGACCAGCCAGCGATTTTCCGGATCCAAGGCCAGACTCTTGGCGATGATTTGATCGCTACCCGGTGAAAAAGAGAAATCTTGCCAGTAGGAGGGCAGGGTATATTGTTTTTTGGTGGTGAAATCATAAAGAATTTTTCCGCCGTCCGGGTATTGGAGAATGGCTTTATCTTTACTGGGCGCCCAAGTGATACTGTCGACCTGGTGGAAGACCTGGTCGGTTAAAAGAGTCGGCTTACCGTCGGCGCCGATTTTATAAAAATGTCCGTCCGTTTCATTATAATATTGGACCTGTCCGTCAACGGCTAGAGTGGGATTCAAAATCGGCGTGTCGGTCAGGGACTGGGTTTTAGTCAGCCCGCCTATGGCCCGCGTATCCGGCTGGTTAGCGCTCGTCGCCCCGGTTCCCGTGCCAGCGCCCCCTATTTCTCCGGGTAAAGTGCCGGGCAGACCGGTTCCTTGGTTGTTGGTTACGCCGCCGGCGCCAATATCCGGCAGGCCGTTAACTGTGCCCGTGGCACTGGGGTTAGTTAAGGAAGCGAGCGGCGTTTGAAGGAAGAAGAAACGCCAGAGGAAATAGCCGATTAAGACGATGAATAGCAGAAAAATAAGGACGAAAAAAATTTTCTTATAACGGGCGAAAAAGTTCATATTACACTTGTTTATTATTTCTAAATATTATACAATTATTATATACTATGCCACGGGATAATTCAATTTGATTCCTTATTTTTTTAATTTATCACTATGGGCCTGTTTTCTTTAGGCGGGGACAATCTTTTTTTAGGGATTGATATCGGCGACTCTTCTTTGAAGATGGTGGAGTTGAAAAAACATAACCGCCAGATCTCTCTTTCCAATTATGCTTTTAGCGAGAACGTCAACGAGGTTAATTTTACCAAAGTGGAAGATATCAGCTACCTGACCAAGGCGATCATGAAGGTCAAGGAAGACGCCGGTATCGTTTGCAAGCGGGCGACCGCCTCTTTGCCGACCTTCGCGGTTTTTTCGTCAATCATCAACTTGTCCAACGTCGACAAGAAAAATCTGGCCGCGGTGGTGAATGAAGAAGCCAAGAAAGTGATTCCTCTGCCGCCGGAAGAAATGATTTTGGATTGGAAAATAATTCCCGAGCCGGACAGCCAGACAAACCGGGGAAGCCTGAGAGTTTTTTTAACCGGCAGTCCGAAAAAATTAGTCCGCAAATATTTGGATGTTTTCAAACAGGCAAAATTGACCCTGGCCAGTCTGGAAACGGAAACCTTCTCTTTGGTCCGCGCGCTTTTGGGTAATGACAAGAGCACGGCCATGATCGTGGAAATCGGCGCCAACAGCACGGACTTGTTCATTGTGCGCGAGAGCATCCCGGTTTTAAATCGCAGCTTGGCGATTTGCGGCACCACGGTCACTAAGGCGCTAGCGGAAAAATTAGGTTTGTCTTACGCGCAAGCCGAGCAATTCAAATTGGATTTAAGCGTTTCTTTAAATAGCGACAGCCATGAGGAATTGCCCCAACTGATTATTGCCACTTTAGAACCGATTGTGACGGAAATGCAGTATATGCTGGAATTCTTTCGGTCGCAGAATAGCGGAGAAGTGGAGAAAGTTATTTTATCCGGCGGCGGCGCGCTCCTCCTCAATCTCGCGGACTATTTGTCACGGCGTTTGAACCTAAAAGTGATTATCGGCGATCCTTGGAGCCATATCAACTACCCGGCGGAATTAAAGCCGATTTTAAATGAAGTCGGACCGCGTTTAGCGGTCGCGGTCGGTCTGGCCATGCGCGAGATTAGCTAAGACGAGAAGCGTTATTTAGAATATATTTAGCCCATAAGACCCCATGCTTTTCGGCAAAAATCCGTCTCATCGGGCGGATGACAATAAAAAAAGTTTGCTGGTTAACCCTAAAATCTTAGAGGTCAATTTGATTAAGGATGAGATTGGGGTGCTTTTTGATTGGCATAAAAATTTACTGATTTCGTTAGTGGTTTTACTTATCGCCGCCGCCCTGGTCACGGAACTTTATTTCGGGCTCGACTGGTGGGGCCAGGCCGAAATGGTCAGCGCTCAGACTTTAAGTTCGAAGATTGATTCTCTGAATCGCGATATTGCGCAAGTTAAAGGCCAGGCCGACGCCGCTTTAACTTATCAAGCCAAAGCCGCGGCCGCCGGCCAGCTTTTAGCCAATCATATTTATTGGACGAAATTTTTTCGCTGGCTGGAAAAAGACACGCTGAGCTCGGTCAAGTTCGGCGCTTTCAGCGGCGATTTAACCGGTTTATATAAACTAACGGCCAATACTCCGACTTTTGCCGAAGTCAGTTGGCAGGCCAAGGCTTTTCTGGATGATCCGCTGGTGGAAAAAGTGGACATTAGTTCCGCGTCCGGCGTCGGTAAAGACGCTAAAGAGCAGACCGGTATTAATTTTCCCGTCTCGCTGCAAATTAATCCGGATATTTTTAAGAAATAATCTATGGCCCAGATTAGACGTAAAAAAAATAATAATAACCTGAACAGCTTTCTGAATAATTATTTTAATATTTTTTTGGCTGTGCTTTTAATTATCTTTTTGGCGGTCGGCTATTTTATTGTTTTACAGCCGAAATTTGCGACGACTCTGACCACCATTCAAGCCAGCATCGCCGACCAGCAAAAGCTTTATGCCCAGGAAGAGACCCGGCTGGCCAGCTTGCGCAGTATGGCCGATCTCTACAAGAAAATAGACGTCAATGATTTGAATAAGTTTAATTTAATGCTGCCCAGCACCTCGACGCCGGAACAGCTCTTCGGCGAGTTGGAAGAAGTAATTTCCCAGCAAGGCCTCATGATTAGCAGCCTGAGCTTTAAGCCTTTAACCGATACGGACAACTCTAATCTACCAACCGCCGTGCGCCGAATCAGTCTTGATTTGTCTTTGGGAGCGATTGATTATCGCGGTTTAAAGAATCTGCTGAGTACTCTGGAAACTAATTTGCGCCTGTTCGACGTGACGAATGTCAGCTATTCTCCGGAGGGCAGTACCGCGCAACTCAAGATGGATACCTATTATTATCAGAAGTAATTTATGGAAAAATTTTCTCGCCAATTTTTATATTTTTTCTTAGGGATAATTATCCTGGGCGGTTTGGCTTTGTTTATTTTTCGGTCGGCGCTGGTCGGGTATTTACAAGAACAGTCCGGCCTTAATACCGCCGCCCCAACCAATGGGCTGGTTAAAAAAGAGACTTTAAATACGGATATCTTGAAAGATCCTTCTTTCACGGCCCTGCGGAATAACGTGGTTAATTTTCATTTTGACCGCATCTGCTCGCAACCGGTAACCGCTCCGTCGGCGGTCGTAGTCAGCTCACCGACCGAGACCAGCACCACGACGGTCACCACCACCGCGCCGGTCGGTTGCGTTTTAGGCAGCGGCGCGCCTTTTAATATTCCCGTACCCAAAAAATAATCAATATTTTCATGGATAAAAATGAACAGCTCCTGTCTCTCCTGGTCGCTAAACAGATCATCACGCCCGAGCAATTAACGGAAATCAAGAATTCGGCCCCCAAAAACGCGGCGAACCTGGATTCTTTTTTGATTGCGCAAAAATTTTTGGATGAGGAAAAATTAACGGAGGTCAAGGCCGAGCTGTTCGGGCTGCTCTATTATAATCCGCAGGGCGATCAGATTCCGGAAGCAATCTTGAATTTTCTGCCGGTGGAAATCGCCAAGAATTATAAAATCATTTGTTTCGGACAGGATAAAAAAATCCTGAACATCGGTTTGGTGGAGCCGAATTTAAAGGCCATGGAAGCGGTTAACTTTTTGGCCGCCGATGAAAAATTTTCGGTGCATTATTATTTGATTTCGGCGGGCAGCTGGACCAAGCTATTCAGCCAATACCAGAAGCTGGAACAGGAAATTTCCAGCGCCTTGGAAACTAAAGCCAAAGAGGAAGGCGGTGATTTGGTCGCCATCCAAGGGGATGAAGAAAATCTCAGCACGGAGGACATTAACAGCGCGCCAGTCTCGCGCATCGTGTCGGTCATTATCCGTCACGCCGTTGAGGCGCGCGCCTCGGATATTCACATCGAACCCTTTGCCAAAGAAAGCCGCATCCGTTACCGGATCGACGGTATTTTACATACTTCGCTGACTCTGCCGAAAAGCATCCATAACTCGATTATCGCCCGCATCAAAGTGATGGCTAAATTGAAGTTGGACGAAACGCGCGTGCCGCAAGACGGCCGCATCCGTCTGGTGGTGGATAATCGCGAGGTTGATTTCCGTATCTCCACTTTGCCTTTGGCCAACCAGGAAAAAATCGTGATGAGAATTTTAGACACCGCCAAAGGCGCACCGACTTTGGAAGATTTGGGCTTTAATAAATTATCGCTCAAGCGCATTGCCGCAGGAATCAAGAAAACCAGCGGCATCTTCTTGGTTACCGGTCCGACCGGCAGCGGCAAAACCACCACTCTTTATGCGGTTTTAAATATCTTGAATCAAGAAGGCGTCAATATTTCCACTCTGGAAGACCCGATTGAGTATGAAATGAAGGGTGTCAACCAAGCGCAAATCCGGCCGCGCATCGGTTTCGGTTTCGCCAGCGGGCTGCGTTCCTTATTGCGCCAAGATCCGAATATCATCATGGTCGGCGAAATCCGCGACGAAGAAACCGCCGAGTTATCTATCCATGCCTCTTTGACCGGCCATTTGGTTCTCTCCACTTTGCATACCAACGACGCTTTAGGCGCGATTTTCCGTTTATTGGATATGAAGATTGAACGCTTTTTATTGTCTTCTACTTTGCGGACGGTTATCGCCCAGCGTCTGACGCGGCGCCTTTGTGAGCATTGTAAAAAAGAAACTGTCCTCTCGCCGGACGCGCGCCAGGAGATTATAACGGAACTTAAAAATACGCCGCTGGCGGTTTTAAAAGAAGAACTGCCGGAGCTGACCACGCCGGAAGGAATTTTTGACCATTACAAGTTATATCAAGCCGTCGGTTGCGCCCAGTGCGAGAGCACCGGCTATTCCAGCCGTTTAGCCATCGCCGAAGTGATTGAAATCAATCCGGAACTGCAGGAAATTATCAATAGCGGGAGCAAGAATTTAGATTTGGAAATGGTCAAGAAAACCGAAGATTTCGTTTCTATTAAGCAAGATGGTTTTATTAAAGTGCTCAAAGGACTGACCACGATGGAGGAAGTGCTAAGAGTCATTGAAAGTTAATTAGAGTCATTGAAAGTTAATTAGAGTCATTGAAAGTTAATTTATGCCTATTTTTCGATACAAAGCCACGGATGGCCGCGGCAAAAATAAGAGCGGGCGCATCGTCGGTATGACCGAAAGCGATGCTCTAAACAAACTGCGCAAGCAAGATCTCAGCGATATTACCTTAGCCGATATTACCGACTCATTCGGGATTAAATTTTTACGGCTGATCAACGGCGTGGGTTCGAAAGATTTGGTGATTTTTTCCCGCCAGTTTTCCGTGATGATTGCCGCCAACGTGCCGATCGTCGAGTCCTTGGTCGTTTTGATCGACCAGACCAATAATCCGACTTTCCAGGAACTCATCGCTGAAGTCGCTTTCGACGTGGATAACGGCGCTTTTTTGTCCGACTCCTTAGCCAAACACAAGAAAGTTTTTTCCGAATTTTTTGTGAGCATTATCCGTTCCGGCGAGACCTCCGGTAAATTGGATGAAGTTTTAAATTATCTGGCCGATGAGGTGGAAAGGAATTACGACATGGTTTCCAAGATCCGCGGGGCGATGATCTATCCGATTTTTGTGCTCAGCGGCTTGGTCGGCGTGGCGGTCGTCTTAATGGTTTATGTCATTCCTAATTTAACGAGCATTCTGACGGAATCCAGCATCGAGTTGCCTTTGTCCACCCGGATTGTCATCGGTACTTCTAAATTCATGCAGGCCTATCTGGTTTATATTATCATCGCCTTGGTCGCGCTATTTTTCCTGTTGCGTCTCTATTTCCGTACTTATTCCGGCCGCCGCGTCATTGACTTAGTCAAGCTCCGTTTGCCGATTTTCGGAACCCTGTTCAAATATATATATTTGATGCGTTTCTCCCGCTCCTTATCAACGCTCTTAAAAGGCGGGGTCACGATCAGTCGCAGTTTGGAAATTACGGCCGACGTGGTCGGCAATGTGATTTATAAGGAATTGATTCTGGAAACGCTGGCGTCTATTAATGATGGTAATCCTCTATCCACAGTTCTGGAACAAAGCCGCGACGTGCCGAAAATGGTGCCGCAAATGATCTCCGTGGGCGAAAAAAGCGGCAAAATTGACTCTATTTTAGACCGCATAACGATTTTTTACGGCCGGGAAGTCTCTAACCGCCTGGATAATTTAAGTAAGTTAATGGAACCGATTATTATTGTCATCATGGGCGTCGGCGTCGGCATCATGGTGGCGGCGGTTATTTTACCGATGTATAATCTGGCCAATCAAATCTAGATATCCTTGCGCTTAATTTAGGCAAATGTTATAATGACTTTAGATGTGTATAAGTGCTTTTTAATATATAGATAAATAATTTTAATAATTTCAACTTTCCCTTGTATTTTTTAGCTGGCCAATAAGGCTAAAGCGGAAAAATTTGAAGTTAGCGCGCTATGAAAAAAACTAAACAAGGTTTTACTTTAATTGAGTTGTTGGTCGTCATCGCCATCATCGGCTTGCTGGCCACCCTCTCTATCGTCGCCTTGAATACGGCGAGAGCCCGTGCCCGCGACGCCAAACGCGTGGCTGACATCAAACAAATGCAGACCGCTTTGGAAATGTACTTCAATGATTACGGCACCTATCCACCGAACGGCGGCGTGGTAGCTGGCGGTGCAATCGCCTCCACCTCCACCCCCTCCAATATCTACATGGGCGTGGTGCCTAGTGCGCCAACTCCGTCCGATGGCGCCTGTACGGCAGCTAACAATGTTTATACTTATGTCCAGGACCAAGTTGGCGCCATAGCCGGCGGTTCTTACCACATTAACTATTGTATTGGCATGGGCACCGGGAACATTACAGCTGGCACTGGTACCGCAACCCCCGCTTCCATTAAATAGTTTTTACCCATTTTCGATTTTACAAAAAGGAGCCACAGGCTCCTTTTTGTTTTGGCGGAAATTTTGTTAACTTCTAAGCTCAAGTTTTATTTTAACAAATCATCAAGTTCGCAGGAGAGCAAAGCCGACCGATTAAGGACGATCTGTTCTTCTGGATTTAAATTGTCAGCGGTCAGTCGGATAATTTTAGTGATAATACTGTCTCCGAGCATGATGTGGTTTGTTTTTTTGAAGTAGCTTTCGTTTTTCTGGTAAAAAAGCGTAGCGTACTGTTTCAGTTTGTCTCGCCGCGCCGATTTGAAGCCCCAGTCATTGCCGACCAAATCAATTTTATCGGCAATTTTTTTATCGGCCTGAAGCGGCAAATTACCCTCCCGAAAATCAATCCAGTAATCGCTTAGGGTATAGACAATCTTTACTGAGCCGCCATCCTCAGTCTTATACCAATAGATAAAAGAAAAATTATTCGTTAAAATATCTTCATGCCCGGTGATGCGTTCCAGTTCCTTTATGGTGCGAATTTTATACTCAGCCAGAAGCCTTAAATAACTCTCGCGCCAGTTTTTAAGCCAGTGGGCGATAAATGTTGGATCTAAAAACAGCGGCGATAAATCATTTTTAAGGTTTTCGTCGCTTACTTTATTCATCTGTAAGGTGAGTTTATTAAAAAGCGCGTTTGGATCTTTCGTCGCAATACCTTTAGCGGTCAGATAGTCAAAATCCGGTACGACTTTTTTGCCCATATACCAAAGCAGATCATAAATGTCGCGTCCTTTTTCTCCATAAATAGCGTTACCCACGCCACGAGCGCCACGCAAGAAAATAGCGGCCAACTTGCTCGCCATAAGCGCGCCCATATTATATGTCAAAATAACAAAAGAAAGCTGATCGCGATTTATCGGCCGGCGTTCGGTAACGGTTTTCGGAGCGACAAAATGGTTAAGATCAATTTTAACATGGATCTGATTTGAGGGGTGGCCAAGGTTCAATTCTTGACCAACGTGAAATTTCAAAATCAAACCTCGCGCGGCGCTTATTTTTATTATTAAAAAGCCGTCGCCCGCTCCGTAGGTATTAATAAAATAGTCTTCCAGCCCTCTTTTTAACTCCTCCAAAAAATCAGCCGTCACCGGATGAGAAACTTCAAAATCCAAATCAACCGACATGCGGTCTAAGCTATGGATTATACGGAGCGCGGAACCGCCATACATAATCCATTTCTGATAGGTCGGATGATGGTAAATAAAATTGAGAACATAAAACTGCAGCTCTTCTTTGAGGGCGTTGCGTCGAGTGGCGGCGTCAATTCCGCCATAAGCGGCCAGGTTGTCAAGCCGCCTTTTTAAGATGGCGGATATTTGTTCGCTCATAGGAATTTATTAAGCAGTGAATAAAATTTTTTCTGTTCTGACTCGTCAATCTCCGCAAAGTCTAGCCGCAGCTCAGCCATTAAATCTTTAATTTTTTCCCGCTTGACGGCGCGGAACTGGTGAGTTCGGAAATACAATAAATCAAATAAGGCCTTGGCGGGGGAAGCGATATAAAAAGAAAAACCGCCGGAGGGTGAGCCGGGCTTTCCTTCGACCAGGGAAAAATCGGAAAAAAGTTCTTTTTTAATTGACTGATAAGTAAAATTGCCCGCCTTTGTCCGGTAGTCTCGGGTGACTTTGGACGTGACGGAGCTTATAGAATGGACGGCCTCAGTGGCCAAGTTATAATACTGCAGAGCGGCCCAGGAACTGACATAAGAAGGCTGGCGAATGATATTGGCGAGATAAAATGAATAGGAAATATCGGTTCTATTCTTCTCAAAAAAGCTGGTTGAGACGTATAAGCCATTTTTAAGCGGGATGATTTCCTGGTATTTCAAAAACCGGCTGATATAAGTGTCAACCGTGGAGTCTTTAAGCCCCAACTGCAAGCCGAGCTGGTAGACAGTATTTTTGCTAAAATGAGGCAAAGATTTAAGCTGTTCTAAAAGATTTGTTTTACTTTTCATAACTATGACATTAGTGTATCATATGTGAAATATGACGTCAATAGCGCTATTCCTGGGCTATTCCTGGGCTATTTCTGTAATTTATTTTCATTACTCTTTTTTTGTGGAGTTTATGATATAATTAAAACATGGAATTATTCTATTTTTCGCAGGCGCCAGAACTAGACACTTTTGTGACTAAGGCGGGGTCTCAACTCGGCGCGGAGTTTTTAGAGAGCTGGCTCTGGGGCGAGATTAAGGAAGCGGCCGGCCAAGATATTATCAGGATTGGCGTGAAGGAAAACGGTCCGGTTGGAAAAATTAGAGCCGCGGCCACGCTGCTTAAAACGTTTTTATTTGGGTCATTTTATTATTGGTATTCACCGCGCGGCCCGGTGGGCGACGATGAGGCCCGGGAGTTTTTATTAACGGCCGTCAGGAAGATAGATCAGCCAGCGGTCTTTTGGCGTTTTGAACCGGGACCTTTATTTGAGCCGGGCTTATTGCCGTCTGAGGGAATAAAAACAGTTGAGGAAATAAAAACAGCTGATGAAATAAAAACAGTTGCGGAAAAAAAATTAAAAGAGGGAAAGGTCAAAATAAAAAAAACCCTGCCTTTGCAGCCGGCGCGAACTTTATTTTTAGATTTAGGCCGTAGTGAAGAAGAACTCCTGGCGGCCATGCATCAGAAAGCCCGTTATAATATTCGCTTGGCCGAAAAAAAGGGCGTGGCCATCGAAGTTGGCGGTCTGGCCGACCTGCCGGAACTGCAACGCCTGATGCGTTTAACCGGCGCGCGTGATAAATTTCGTCTGCATGATGAGCATCATTATGAAAATCTGATTAAACTCGGGAACGGCGCGATTAAATTATTTTTCGCCCGCTATCAGGGCCGGAATATCGCGGCCGCCGTGGTCAGTTTTTTTGGCGGGCGAGTGACTTATATGCACGGCGCGTCCGATAACGCCAGCCGCGAAGTGATGGCGCCGCATCTCTTGCAGTGGGAAATAATCAAACAGGCGAAAAGGGAAGGCTATAGGTATTATGATTTTTACGGTTTGGACGCGGTTAAATGGCCGGGCGTTACCCGTTTTAAACTAGGTTTCGGCGGCCAAATAATCGATTACCCCGGCACTTGGGACGCTATTTATCGGCCGGCTATTTATAATTTTTATCAGCTGGCTAGAAAATTAAGGCGCTTGATTTAATGACGTTTGATTTAAGCTTGATTTAAGCTTGATTTAATGACATTTGATTTAATTTTCATTTATGTTTAATTTAATATGGTGGAAATAAATAATACCACGAAACAAAAAATAAACTTGAAACAGATAAGCGCCTTGGTGGAAGAATTTTTACGCGTCTATAAAAAGAGCTCTTACACGGTCTCCATTGCTTTGGTCGGGACGACCGCGATGCGCCGGCTTAACCTGGAAAATCGGGGAATTGATCGGTCCACGGATGTCCTGTCATTTTCGCCCGCTTCGTCCGCGACGCGAGGCAAGCGAGGCGCGCCGCGGCCTGATTGGCCGGAGGGAGAGCGGGAAAAAATTCTGGGCGAGGTGGTAATTAACCTGGACGAGCTTAAGAAAACAGGGAATTACCGTGCGCTTTTTAAAACCCTGCCTTCAGTTGATTATCTTTTTAAATTTATCTTAGTGCACGGTCTTTTACATTTAGTCGGCTATGACGACCAGCGCGAGCCGGACCGGCAGGCCATGCTGGCCCGCGGGCAGCGGTTTTTAGACCGTTATTATCTGTAAAATCCGGGCGGGAAGTGCTATAATTTAAAAAAGCAAGAATAAGCTAATGACTCCAAAGAATAAACTAATGACTCCAACCAATAAAATTAAATTTTTGCCTACTGCCACGCTGACAGCCGTCTTTTTTTTGTTATTTTTAGGCATTTTTTACGTAAATCAGGCGGTTGAATCGGCCGCCACCTCTACGGTCCGCGGCCGGGCTTTGTGGACCGACGGGCACGGCTATGTTTATTTCAGTTGCTTAGATGATCATATCGGTGACTTATTAGACGTGCCCGGTAATCTCTATTCAACTAGCTCTTCGCCTTATGGCTTTCATTTTTATTCCGCTCCTTGCGTTAATTTATATCACCAGGTTTCTATTGATGCCAGTAATAATTTTTCCGGCCAAGCTTGGAGTCCGGATTACGGTTTGATTTCTTTTGCCGCCACCGCCACGACGCCGGACGAGAGTTTTCGGGCCACGCATTGTCCGTCCTGTGCAGTAGGAACCTGTTCGGCCTGTTATGAGACCAGTACTCAGAGAGTTTATGGTTATGCTAAGACTCAGACAAACGGGATGTGGATTAGTTTAAATAAAAGTACATCGACTGAGTTAAAGCTTCAGAATTATGATTTAGATAATCAAATTGTGCCCGGCAACAGCAGTATTTTGGCCGGAGATTTTGCCTATAATGCCGTGAACCAATTCCCGGGGACGTCGACCAACAGTTTTTTAAGTTTCAATTGTAAGACCGAGAACGGCGGAAACAGCAACTGCACTAGCGATAATAATAATTACAAGGTCTATATCGGCAATCTGCAAGTCGGCAAGATGTCGGCGCCAAATTGGGATTATACTAATGCTTGCGATTTTGGCGCCCTAAAGACCGTTCTCAAATGGGACCTGAAAAGCGGCCAATATGCTATCGGTTCGCCGCTGACTTACCACACTAACCAGACCGCCTTTGAAATCGTGCTAAATAATTCCAATACGATGAACACCAGCACCAACATTTGTTACTCCGGCGTCGTTAATTCCGCGGCCCCCCAATATATTTTTGATAAAAATAATTGCCCGAACTTGGACTATAATAAGCATTATTATTGGTGGCTCAGGCTCTATAACGAAAACAACCAGCCGACGGAGTGGTACCAGTTTGGTGCTTCTAATAACGGCGTAGTCAGCGTGATAACGGATAATGACGATGGCGATCAAGACCCTTTGAATTTTTTGACTTACAAACATGAATTTCCCAGCCCCTTCTTCACTTGGATGCCGAATCCAGTCTTAGTCGGGACAAGCACCTATTTCACCAGCCAATCATTTTACTATACGGGCGGCTTTTCCTCCCTGCAGTCCTGCACTAACGCTAATTGCAGTTATTTATGGTCAATGGATCCGGTCTTATTCGGGGATACCATCAGCAGTACTACTAACGTCACGACCACCATTAATTTCGGCCATCCGACCAACACGGACGTCTGGCTGCAAGTTCGTGATTCCGATAGCTACGTTTGCAGTACGAGTACGCCGATCAATGCTAGTTACACTTTGCCGATTTGGCGGGAAGTGAAGGCGCAATAATCGGAAGTGAAGGCGCAATAGGCGCTAGTCTAAAATGTCGGGAAAATAAATCTATGAAATCAACGGTTCGTCGCGCCAAAAATTTACAAGGCTTCACCCTAATTGAAATGGTGGTCAGTATTTCGATGATTGCTTTGACGGCGGCTTTGTTTATCGCCAATTACCACTCTTCCATCCGGCAGACTGATTTGACGATGACGGCGCAAAAATTAGTGAGCGATATTCATGCCGCCCAGAATAATACTTTAGGCCTGATTAAATATAACGGCTTAGTTCCGGCCGGGGGCTGGGGAATTCATTTCAATAATCTGGACAGCGCCCAAAATGGTTATGTTTTATACGCCGACCTGGATGCGCCCGAGGCGAGCGGCTATATCCAATATGATCCCGCGACCGAAGGGCAAGTTGATTATGGCGCCCGCGTGACGAACCTGTCCAACGATATTAAAATCATTGATCTGGCCGGTGGGGCTGTTGACGCCACCTGGGCCGATGTTACTTTTCTGCCCCCGGATCCGCAAACTAATATTTCGCTGGGCGGGGCGACCACGACGGACCTAGCGATTGTTTTAAAGAGTATCAACAATAATACTTGCCGCACGGTCACGGTTAATTTTTTGGGTTTAGTTGAAGTTTTAGACGCCACAACATGTCCCTAATCAAGAGAACAATCAAAAAAGTTTACGGCTTCACCTTGATTGAGGTGATTACTATTTTATTTATCGTTTCTTTGGCTTTAGTCGGCGTCCTCTCCCTGGTTGTCCAAAGTTTAAACAGCCAGTCTTATAATAAAAATAATCTGGTGGCTTATCAATTGGCGCAGGAAGGGGTAGAGCTCATCCGCCATGTCCGTGATTCTAATTGGCGCGCCAATCAGACCTGGAACAACAATTTAGGGGAAGGGGTTTACTATATGGATTATTTGGACAGCGCGCCGCACCCTTTATCATCCGCGTCGCAAAGTATTTTAAAAATAGACGGTAACGGTTTTTATTTCCACGACCCGAGCGGTCTGGCGACGAGCAGCGGTTTTTCGCGCACCCTGAAAATCACGGCGCTGAGCGCCAACGACTTGTATTTAAGGGTTAATATCGCCTGGCTGGATCACGGCCGGAATTATTCTTATGATTTAGACACTTCTTTGTATGATTGGAAATAAGCAAAAAAAAGGACTAGCCTCAAGTTTGACCGGCTTTACCCTGATCGAAGTGATTGTTTCCATCGCCATTTTTTCGGTGATTATCTTAGCTTCCACGGGAATTTTCAAGTTGGTCATTGATGCCCAGCGCAAGGAAATAAGCACGCAGAACGTGGAAGAGAGCTTGAAGTATTTTTCGGAGGTGACGGCCAAAGAGATCAGAGCGGCTCAGAAAAGCGACGGCAGCACCGGCAGTTGCGGTATTCCCACCGGACAAATCTACGTGGTCACGAATAATACTCTCGGTGATTTATTGGCTTTTAAAAACTATTACGGCGACTGCGTTAGTTATGCTTTACAACCGGACACGGCCAACGGCCGGCGCTTCACGGTTTCGCGGGGGAGCGCCAGCGGTTTTATTTCGCCCGGCAAAATTATCATGGATTCTCTGCATTTTTATTTGACGACCGGCACCTCAACGCAAGCGCTGGTCACCACCAGTTTAACGGCGCACGCGGTCAGCGGACCGAATAATATTACGACTATGACTATTCAAACCAGTATTTCCTCGCGTTATTATAAGTAAAAAAAGTTTAAATAAAATTTATTATAAATTTATGAGCGGCCTTAAATTAAATCGACAGAGCGGGGTTATTTTTTTAGGCCTGATTATAATCATCGTTCTGGTCCTGCTGGTGGTCATTAATCCGGGCCAGAATTTTCGCGGCGGGG
>Ga0209429_10000503_pt1 | contig 26004 bp, 23 predicted proteins | sample BarGraNGADG00212_3_FD_184493 | JGI IMG/M metagenome (GOLD analysis project Ga0209429, IMG submission 184493) | Arctic peat soil microbial communities from Barrow, Alaska - Barrow Graham LP Ref core NGADG0004-212 (SPAdes) (version 2) | ecosystem: Environmental > Terrestrial > Soil > Wetlands >...
AGCGATTTTAATCTTAGTTGGAATTGTGGTAATGTTTAGAGACTAATTATTCTCGACAACAATCAAGAATTTTGCCAATAGTTTGACTAATAGTACCCATTAAACTTTTTTCAGGAAGTGGTTTATCTTCGAGTTTTATTTTTTGAGGATCAGATTTAACTAATCCTAAATTTAAACCCCAAAAGAGATTGTATAAATCGAAAGATTTTTTGAAATAATCATTGGCTTCTTTTTTATCCCCTTTGGTTAAAGATTTAGTACCGACTTCCATTAAACGCATTGAAGCAGATAATAAATGTTTACTAGTACACCAAACTTCACCTTCATTTTCTTTAACAATTTTCTTCATTAATTCTTTTCGCATTTCGCGAGCAGAATTTAAAACGTCAATATATTTGGTATCACCAAGCTTTTGAGAGGTGAAAAACATATGTTCCTCAATACCAATAAGATTCATGATAGCAATGGATAAATCTTCACCAGAAGAAAGATCTAATTGGTGACCTTTTTCCAATTTTTTAGTATTATCGATAAATTTTTGAACGTCTTGATTTAGATTCATAAGTTGAAAATTAATTTAAATAATAAAGTGAAGATAATTAAAAGACCGACAGGAAAAACGACTTTTTGATAGGGGAATAAAATCTTGCCGCCATGTAATTTACGGGAATAACGATCAATAAATATACCCAAAAACATAATTAAAAGACCAAGAGTTTGACCAAAGACAATTTTATCTAAACCAATAATTTTATTAGTGACAACCCCAATTTGATTGGTATAACCAAAATAAAAAAGAGTGAAACCAAGCATTAATAGAGAAAAAGCAACTGGATTACCTAAAATTTTATTTTTAATTTTTGGAGCTAACCAAAAAGAAATAGCAGTATTAAGAGCAGAAATCCAAAGAGAAACTAAAAAATCATCAACTCCTAATTTTTTGGCCAAAATCATGCCACCACCAACAGTGATAATACAAACTGGACATTGAGCATAAGCGGCTTTGACTAAGAACATAGTTTATTTTAGCAATTATTAATGTTTTAAACGAGTTTGACAAACTGTAATACGTTGATGAAATTTGGCTAACTCATCAGAAATTGGTTGATTGGTTTGTTGGTAATAATTATAAATAGCTTCGGCCAGAGCATCGGCGGCTAAAAGTGAACAGTGAATTTTAACAGCTGGTAAATCATCTAAAGCTTTAATAATGTCTTCATTTTTAATTTTTAAAGCTTCTGGAAGAGTTAAACCAGCAGCTAAATCAGTAATGACACTACTAGTGGCAATAGCGGCAGCACAACCAAGAGTCTCAAATTTAATGTCTTTAATAAAATCTTGACCGTCTTTATTTTTATCAATTTTTAAATAAAGCTTCATGACGTCGCCACAAGCAAGATTGCCGACTTGGCCGACGGAAGTAGGATTTTTAATAGAGCCGAAATTATGAGGGTTTCGGAAGTGTTCAAAAACTTTTTTAGAATACATAATTAGTTTTTAAAAGGCGATATAAGCCTAAATTTATTAATAACTTGAGGTAAAACTTTTAAAAGATAATCAATTTCTGACTTGGTGGTAAAACGACCAAGACTAAAACGAAGAGATCCATGAGATTGTTCAGGTTTTAGACCAGTGGCTAATAAAACATGGCTAGGTTCTAAAGACATAGAGGAACAAGCAGAACCAGTCGAAGCAGCAATGCCATAATAATCTAGTTCTAGTAAAAGAGATTCCCCTTCAACCTTGTCAAAAGAAATATTAACATTATTAAAAAGACGGAGAGTAGGATGACCATTTAAATGAGATTCGGGAATGATTTTTAAAATATTAGTAATTAAATAATCTCGAAGATTGGTTATTTTTTTAGACTCTTGAGCAAAATTAGCGGTGGCGATTTCAGTAGCTTTAGTAAAACCAACAATGGCTGGTAAATTAACAGTGGAAGAACGAAGATTAAACTCATGACCACCACCGTGAAGAAGTGGAGTAATTTTGGTACCGGTTTTAATATAGAGAAGAGCGGCACCTTTTGGACCGTAAATTTTATGAGAAGAAGCAGTTAAAAGATCAATATTAAGTTCAGATAGATCAATTGGAACTTTAGTAAAACTTTGAGAAGCATCGGTATGGAAATAGACACCGTTATCGTGGCAGATTTGACCGATTTTCTTTAAGTCTTGAATAGTTCCGATTTCGTTGTTGCCGTGGATTATAGAGACTAAAACAGTATCTTTTCTAATTAATTTTTGGAGTTCGTCTAAATTTACCAGACCATATTTATCAACTGAGAGATAACTAACTTCAAAACCTTGGGTTTCAAGCCATTTAGCACTGTTTAATACACAATCGTGTTCAATTTTAGAAATGATTAAATGTTTACCTTTGGCTTGATTGGCAAAAGCAATGCCTTTAAGAACAGTATTGTTTGATTCAGTAGCCGAAGCCGTAAAAATTATTTCAGAAGATTTGGTTTTTAAAATATCAGCAAAGGTTTGACGACAAGATTCTAAAACTTGAGCGGCATCTTGACCATATTGGTGAAGAGACATGGTGTTGCCAGAATATTTTTGGGAAAAATAAGGCAACATAGTGTCTAAAACTTCAGGATCAACTGGGGTTGAAGCACCATAATCAAGATAGACTGATTTATTTTTAGAAACAGCCAATTGATCGAGAGTGATGGAACTTAAAACATGACTAAAACCAGATTGAATTTTTTGCCAAACAGATTTGCTTTGACAACTACAAAAAGAAGGACAGATAAATTCAGGTTTTTCCAAAGCATTAATAACTTCACTTAAAGTAATATCTTTAGAATCTCGACTAAGGGAATAACCACCAGTGGCTCCTCGTTCAACTTTTAAAATCCCAGCTTTTTTTAATTTAGAAAAAATTTTTTCCAAATAATCAGCGGAAATATTTTCTTTTTGAGAAATTTGTTTGACAGAACAACAACAGTCTTTGTCCAAAAGATTGGTCAAAGCGCGTAAACCATAACGAGATTTAGTTGATAAGTTCATATTGGACTATTTTAGTCCGATATAAAAAGTTTGTCAATTGATTAATTATTTAATTCAGTATCGAGATTTTTAAAATCAGCATCTAAATTTGGATCCTGATAAGTATCTATTTGATCTAAAAGTTCATCTTCAGTGTCGTCACCAGTTTCTTGATTAGAACCGTTGATGTTTTGATCGATTTGATTGCCATTTCTGTTGAGAAGTTCTAACTCGGCTTGATTTTTAGGGCCACAGGCCGAAAAAATGAAAGCCGAAAAGATTAAAACAGAAAATATAAATAATTTATTTTTCAAGTTTAGGAGATTGAGCTAATAAAACGACAGCTTCTTTAATTATTTTTTTAATATTATTTAAATCTTGTTTAACAAGATTAGAAGCGGTTTTAAGCTGAGAAACTAAATCAGAAAATTTTGGAGTAGTGCTAGAAGTAGTAATCTCGGTAAATTTAGCATCAAAAGTGGCTAAATCTTTAAGATATAAAACTTCAACAGCATCAAACTCTTTTAATTTATTAGTAGCAGTAGAAGTGTCTTTATTCATGGGATTTTTGGCAATTCTAGCTTCAAGTTTGGCTTTAATTTTTAATAAATCAGTGTGTCTTTTAGTTAATTTTAGTCTGATTATATTATAAATAGCTTGAGAACTTTTTAGCTTTAACTCGGGAATAACATATTTCTCTTCTTTAATTTCTGGCTTTTCTTGGCGAACATCTTTTCTAACTTGAGGGCGAACTGTTCTTAAACTATCAGTATTGCTTTTATTTTCAGCAAAAACTGATTTGGTGGTTAAAAATAAAATTAAGACCACGATAGGAATGATGATTTGTTTTTTCATGGGAATTTTAACGGATAACTTTTTGGCACTTAGAACAATAAAATGTACCTCGTCCTCCTATTATAGCCCGAGTGATTGGGGTTTGGCAAATTAAGCAAGGTTCGCCACTGCGTTGGTAAACCTGAAAACTAAATTGATGTTGGCCAAGAGAACCATCCGGATGAATGTATTTATTATCCTTGGCAGTTGACCCCCCATTTTTAATTGATTCGGTCATAATTTGAACCAAAAAGTGGTGAAGAAGAGTAGCAATTTTGAGAGAAATTTTGTTAGCAGGAGAAATAGGATAAATTTTGGCCAAAAAAAGAGCATCGTTGGCATAAATATTGCCAACACCAGCAAAAAATGATTGATCTAAAAGAACAGTTTTGATAGGACGAGAAGTTTTTTGGAGTTGGTGATAAAAATATTTTGGAGTGAAAGTTGGACTTAAAATATCAACTCCAAGATTTTGTTGAAATTCGGCAAGCTCAATTTTAGTTAGTAATTTAACCCAACCAAATTTACGTTGATCATTAAAAAATAATTTAGAACCATCGGAAAAAGTGAAAAATAAACGAGTAGATTTGTTAGGTAAAGAAGTTTTATCTTCTTTTGGGGTAGGATGACCGAAGATGGAATCACCGACAATAATTTGACCAGTCATTTTGAGATGAAAAAGAATGATTAGACCATTTTCTAGGTTTAAAGAAAGTTGTTTACCAAGACGAGAAGTACTGATAATTTTTTGGCCTTCGACAAGATTAGAATCGCCAAAAAAAGACCTAGGGCTAATAATCTCTAGTTTGGAAATAGTTTTACCAATTAAATGGCTATTGAGAAAAAGTCGAACGACTTCAACTTCGGGAAGTTCTGGCATACAACTATTATACTAAATCGTCAAAATCGATAGCAGCGATGTTTTTATTTCTAGCTAAATGATTGGTGGCGACATAGACATCAGCCAAACTATCTTTAATTTCCGAAAAAGAATTTAAATAAACTTGAGTGGAAGCAACATAAGTCATAACCAAAACTAAATCAGAAATCATTTTGGTGCCAGTGTAAACCGAAAGAACTAGGTAGGCAAAAATTAAAGTATAAAAGAAAACAGCAGTGTTTTGAAGAGTGAACCATTCAACAAAAAACCAATGACAAAGTCGAGTAAAATGACGATCGTAAGTTTTTTGTTCTAGTTCAATATCGTTAGTTTCTTGGAGTTTGGCATAATAACTTTCAGTTTTAGTATTTTGAAAATCTTTTAAAACGACATAACGTTGAGTGGTGTAATAATCGATGACGTAGTAAACAATAATGTAAACGATTATTAGAATAGAAATTCTAGCATCAACCGATAAAATAATAAGAGGAATGGTAATTAGAGAAATAATACTATCGATACCTGGTTGACGAAAAAGCTTAAGAGTCCAAGAGGTAGCATCAGCAAAATTGCGAACAGCTTGGATACTTTCATGTCTTTCTAATTTGGTTTCTGATTTAATATCTTTTATAAAAAAGTTATGAACATCAAAACCAATTTCACTAATACATTCATCTAATTTGGTAATTGATTTCAAACGAGTAAAATTATCAATAATTTTAACGGCCAATATAACAATAATAAGAAAGAAAATTGAAGAAAAATCTGCCTTAGTTTCAACTAAATTAATAGTTTTAGAAAAAAGGTAAATGGTTAATAATGGGAGAAAAACAGAAAAGAAACGAACAATAAACCAAAACAAAAGTCTTTTTTTCTTTTGAACTATCTGCCAAATTAATTTAATTATTTTTAAAGTCTTTTTCTCCATAAGATATTTAAAGTATGGCTAAAAATAAACAAAAAGTAAAGGGACTTTGATGATAAAATCAAAAGATGGATACAAAAATTTTAGATTGTTTGATTATTGGATCGGGGCCAGCTGGTTTAACTGCGGCGATTTATAATGCCAGAGCTGATGTAAAAAGTTTGGTAATTGCTGGAAATCAACCTGGTGGACAATTAACAATTACCCCAATGGTAGATAATTATCCTGGTTTTGTTGATGGAGTGGGTGGATTTAAATTGATGATGGATATGCAAGCCCAAACTAAAAAATTAGGGGTAGAAATTAAACAAGGAATAGTAAAAAAAATCTCTAATGACAAAATTCTAAATTCTAAAATGTTTGAAGTGGAATTAGAAGATGGAGAAATTATACAAAGCAAAACGGTTATTGTGGCAACTGGGGCGAGAGCAAGATGGTTAGGCTTAGAAAAAGAACAAGAAATGATTGGTCGAGGAGTAAGTGGTTGTGCTACTTGTGATGGAATGTTTTTTAGAAATAAAGTGGTAGCTGTAGTGGGTGGTGGAGATACGGCTTGCGAAGATGCTAATTTTTTAGCTAAATTTACAGAAAAAGTTTATATGATTGTCAGAAAAGAAGAATTTAAAGCTAGTGTAGCTGAACAAAAACATGTTTTAAATAATCCTAAAATTGAGATTTGGTGGAATAGTGAAGTGAAAGCATTAAATGGAACTGAACATTTGGAATCAGTGATGATTTTAAACAATAAAACTAATGAAGAAAAAATATTGATATTAGATGGATTATTTGTAGCAATTGGTAATTCACCAGCAACAAATTTTTTGGGAGGATTGGTTAATTTAAGAGAAAGTGGACAAATAACCACTGGAGAAAATAAAGAATTAGTGACAATGACTAATATTGAAGGAATATTTGCCGCGGGAGATTGTGTGAATTTAAACCACCGACAAGCAATTGTGGCAGCAGGTGATGGTTGCCGAGCTGCTTTGGACGCTCAGAAATGGATGAATAAATAAATCTCAGATTGTAGATACTAAATCTTTGATTTTTTGGACAAATTTTTCTTTGGAAAAATTTTGAGCTTGAGAAATACAATCTTTTGGATTTATTTCCAATTTTTGGAAACGTTTGATAGCAGAAATTAAAGATTCAACTGTGGGTTTGTCAAAAAAGACACCAGTTTTACCATCGATAACCGTTTCTAAATAACCACCACCTTTAAAAGCAATAACTGGAGTTCCGGCCATCATTGATTCAACTGGAGTCATACCAAAATCTTCATCGGTTGATAGGGCTAAAAATGCCTTGGCTTGGGCATAATATTTGACTAAATCTTCATCTGAAAGACGACCTAAAAATTCAACATTGTCACCAGAAATTTTTTGGAGTTCTCTATATTCAGTATAATAACCGGCTGGTTCGCCGACAATCTTAAGTTTAATACCAAGTTTAACAGCTGCCTTGACTGCTAAATCAATACCTTTAGCACCAACAATACGAGAAATTATTAAATAAAAATCTTCTTTTTTAACTTTGGGAACTGGCAATAAAGAAATTGGAGGATAAATCACTATAGCGTCACGATGATAAAATTTTTGGATACGATTGACTACATTTTTAGAATTGGCAACAAAAATATCAACTTTTTGAGCCTGTTTAAAGTCATAAAGACGCATAAAATGGCCAACGATGATGGCATAAAGTTTAACTATCCAATATTTTTGAAAACCAACGGAAGTTTTAAATCCGTAAAGCCATCTTGGAGGAGTGTGACAATAACAAATTTCTTTAGTATTTGGACTTTTTTTAAAACCTTTGGTGATATACCAACTAGAAGAAGCAATAATGACATCAAATTTGGAAAAATTAAAACTTCCCCAAATTAGAGGAGTTAAAAAACGCAAAGGACTGTGGAGTTTGGAACTAAAAAATGGGATGTAATGAACCCATGATGGAATAATCTGGCGATTTTTAAAATGGTTGTAGGCAGTGGAATTTTTTTTGTAGAAGGCGATATAAATTGGGGCATCGGGATAAATTTCTGAAAGAACAGACAAAACTCTTTCGGCTCCACCAAATTCACTGAGATAATCATGAACTAGGGCAATTTTTAGTTTTTTGGTCATAAATTAAAATAAACTTGTTTGACTTGAGGGAGGTTTAATAATTTTAACAGGATTTTGTTTAGTAATTCGTTGAACTAGAGACTTAAAATTGTAATTATTTAAAATTGGAATTAAATCGGCAAAAGATTGTTGATTCCATTTAGCATCGGCCAATCTAAATTTTAGAGGAATATTGGTAATTAGAGTCGCTAGTTTTTGAGAAAGATAAGCATTTTCTTTTTCTTTAATTAATTTTTCTTTAACACTTGGTTTAATATCATCGAGATGATCATAAATATTGTCGAGATTTTGATATTCGGTAAGTAAATCGACGGCCGCTTTTGGACCAATACCAGCCACACCAGGGTAATTATCGGACATGTCCCCCATTAAAGCTTTAAGATCGATTACTTGAGAAGGATTAACCCCTAACTTTTCAACAACATCTGAAGGATTAAAAATTTTAGTTTCGGAAAGGCCGCGAATTGGAACAAACATGGAAACTTTTGAATTAACTAATTGCATTAAATCTTTATCGCCAGTAATAATAACAACTTCGTCGATAAGATGTTTTTTACTAGATTTAGTTTTTTTAATCTTTTTTAAAGCCCGGATAGTTAGAGTGGCAATTAAATCGTCGGCTTCGAAACCACCCATGGAAAAATTAGGAATTTTGGCTTGTTGAAGAGTTGATTTAATTAAAGGAAGTTGACTAATTAAAGCTGATTCAGCTGGTTTTCGTTTGGCTCGGTAACCAACAAATTCATCATTACGAAAATTGGGACCCGGTGAATCGAGACAGACTAAAAAATAATCTGGTTGAAGAGTATTAATGGCGGTTAAAAGCATGGAATAAAAACCATAAAGGGCATTGGTAGGTTGACCATTAAGATTGAGAGGTGGAATGGAATGATAGGCTCGGTGAGCAATGGCGTGGCCGTCGACAATAACTAATTTAGACATAACGTAGTTTACCAAATAAAACCCTCTGCTTTTCAATCCAATCTCCCCCTACCCCCTCTTTGACAAGAGGGGTTTGGTTTTATTTTTAATTTCAAATTAAGCTGTTTGCTGATAGAATTTATTAATGGAACAACACCCAATTCCACAACAGATTTCATCATACGAATTTAAACTCGTTGGTGATATGACTTTAAAACAATTTTTAAAGGCAGCTGTGGGAATAATATTAGCGATTCTAATTAACACCACTAAAATAGTGGTATTAGTGAAGTGGCCATTAATGTTGTTGGTGGCTGGTGGTGGTTTAGCAATTGCTTTTGTGCCTTTTCAAGACAGACCTTTGGAAGGTTGGATTGTGGCATTTATAAAATCTATTTATTCTCCAACAATTTACACTTATCAAAGAAAAGCATCTAAAAATTGGTTAGATTTAGATTTAACTAAAGTGGCTAAAGAAGAAAATACAGAAACAGTTAGTGAGAAAGAACAAAAAATTAAGATTAAATCAGCTTTTGAAGAAAATAGATTTAAACAAACAATTGATATTTTAACGACTCCTAAAGAAGAAACAGAAGCAGAAGTAATTAAAGAAGAAATTAAAATAGTAGAAAAACCAATTGTAAAAGAAGAGGTTAAAGTAGTAGAAGAAAAAGTTAAAGAAAATAATTTAGCAGCGACTGATTGGCGAGATACTAAGGCTAATTTAAATTTAAAATCAGAAAGATTAGAAGCGACCGGAAATGCAGTCTTTGGAAATATTCCCATGCCAGATATTCCAGAAACTCCAAATATTGTGGTAGGAATGGCCACAAGTAATGAAGGAAAAATAGTTGATGGAGTAATTGTGGAAATTCAGGATGAAAACGGTAACCCAACTAGAGTTTTAAAAAGTAATTCTTTGGGCCAATTTAAAACTTCAACACCTTTGGCAAATGGAAAATATTTAGTAATTGCGGAAAAAGATAATTACCAGTTTAATCGGGTAAATATTGAAGTTAAAGGTGAAATTATAAAACCAATTAGAATTATTGCTAATAATTAGATTATGATTATTTATTAAAATTAGTTAAAATTATTAAATGCCCGTCGACCCTACAAAAATTGCTATTAAAGGAAGTACTCAAGACCACTTACCAGTGGAGGATATAATCGATGGTATTGTAATTTTAAAAGATGGATCTTGTTCGATGATTTTATCAGTATCTTCGGTTAATTTTGATTTATTATCAGAACAAGAACAATATTCTTTAGTATTTGCTTATGGAGGAATTTTAAATTCCTTAACTTTTCCAATTCAAATTGTAATTCAATCTCACAATAAAGATGTCAGTTCTTATTTAAAGAATTTACAAACAGCGGAAGAAAAACAAATTAATCCTCAATTGAAACAAAGAATTGCTTCTTATCGTAAATTTATTGAAGAAGTAGTGAAAAAAGGCGATATTCTATCGAAATCTTTTTATGTGGTGGTTAATTTTTCATCTTTAGAGTTAGGAATTAAAAGTGGTGGAACTAAAGGATTGAAATTGATGTTTGGCCAAGTTAAAAATACTGAATTACCTTTTAGTAAGGATTATATTTTAGAAAAAGCTAAAGCCAGTTTAGAACCAAAAAGAGATCATTTAATTAGGTTATTTTCAAGATTAGGTTTGGAAATAAAACAATTGAATGGAAAAGATTTGATTGATTTGTTCTATAGAATCTATAATGAAGAAACAGCGGGAAATGAAAAAGTAACTGATTTAAATTATCAAACCCCAGTAGTGACTGGAATTACAAAACCATGAAATTATTTAATAAAAAAGTCAAAGAAACTAACCAAGCGGTAACTCCAGTGGATCCAAACAAAAGGGATTTTACAGCAGGATTGGTAACAACTAAAGATATAATTGCGCCATCTTCAGTAGAAGTTGATTTTAACAATGTTCGAATTGATAGTAAATATTATCGAACCTTATTTGTGGCTTCATATCCCCGATTTGTAGGAGTAAATTGGTTATCGTCTTTAATTAATTTTGATGCATCTTTAAACATTTCAATGTATGTTTATCCAACTGATGGAAAAGAAGTTTTGGATGATTTGAGAAGAAAAATTACAGAAATGGAGGCCGAAATTAGTACCGATGTTCAAAGAGGCAGACTAATTAATCCAGCGACTCAAGCAAAATTGGAAGATGCTTTAAATTTACAAGCTAATTTAGTTAAAGGTGAAGAAAGATTTTTTCAATTTGGATTATATATAACCATTAGTGGAGAAAGTCCGGCTGAACTAGATAGACTTAATAAAAATTTGGAAGCAGCTTTAGGATCATTGCTAATAATTAGCAAAAAAGCGACTTTACAAATGGAAGAAGGATTTATAACTACCCTACCAATTGGTAACGATAAATTGAATATTACTCGAAACATGGATACTACTTCGTTAGCAACTACCTTTCCATTTGTATCTTCTGATTTATCTGACGATAAAGGAATAATGTATGGAATTAATATTCACAATGGATCATTGGTTATTTTTGATAGATTTTCAATGCCAAACTACAATTCAGTGGTATTTGCTACCGCTGGAGCCGGAAAATCTTATTTAATTAAACTGGAAGCTTTAAGATCATTAATGATGGGAACTGAAATTATTGTAATTGACCCAGAAAACGAATATCGAGAATTATGTGAATCGGTGGGTGGTCAATATATTGCTTTTGGTTATGGGGAAGATTCAAAAATTAATCCTTTTGATTTAACTTTGGCCGAAGAAGAGGGAGAAAATGGACTAAATACTAAAATGTTATCCCTTCATAAATTATTTAAAGTAATGTTGGGACAATTGGATCCATTAGAAGAATCCTTACTAGATAGAGCTTTGGTAGATGCTTATAAAATGAAAGGAATTACACCTGATCCAACTACTCAAAACCGAGAACCACCTTTGATTGAAGATTTATATAAATCTTTAATTGGGATGGAAGATGAAAAAGCTAAAAATATTGCGGCTCGATTAGAAAAATATATTCGAGGTTCATTTGCGGGAATATTTAATCAAAAAACAACGGTTAATTTAACTAATAAATTTGTGGTTTTTGGAATTAAAAACTTAGAAGATGTGCTTCGACCAGTGGCCATGCAAATAATTTTGGATTATGTTTGGACAGTAGTGAAAAAGACTTTGAAAAAGAGAATTTTAATTGTGGATGAAGCTTGGTATTTGATGCAATATGAAGATTCAGCTTCATTTTTAAGAGGAATTGTAAAAAGAGGCCGAAAATATTATCTAGGAGTAACCACAATTACTCAAGATGTAGATGATTTTTTAGCCACCCCATACGGTAAAGAAATTGTGACGAATAGCTCAATTCAGATTTTATTAAAACAACATAGTGCCGCCATTGATCAAATCGGAGAAGTGTTTTATTTAAGTCAGGGAGAAAAACAACTTTTATTATCAGCAGGTAAAGGTGAAGGTATTTTTTTTGCTGGTCAAAACCATGTGGCCATAAAAGTAATTGCTTCTGATGAAGAACATGCTTTAATTACTTCAAATCCTCAAGATATTTTGAATCAAAAGAAAAGTTTTGAAAATAAAACTCCCCCACAAAACCCAACTGTAATACCTGAAACTAAAACAGAGGAAATTAAAGAAGAGATTGAAACTCCAGAAGTTAAATTACCTGAAATAAAACCAGTAACCTTAAATATTCCAGAAAATAAACCAGTTGAAGTTAATATTCCAACTTTTCAAAATCAATCTAAACCTACTATGCCGGCAGTTGAGTCTCCTTTCGATTTAAAAATAGACTCAAATATTCCAGAAAATAAACCAGTTGAAGTTAATATTCCATTTAATAAACCAGAGGAAATTAAGCCAGTAATTCAAACAAATAATAGCCAAACTTTTGAGATTAAAACTCCAGATTTTAAACCAATTGAAACAAATATTCCAATTAACAAACCAGAGGTAGTAATTGAAAATAAAGCACCTGAAGCGAAAATTAATTTTCAAAATCAGTCGGTTAATAAACCAATGGTTTCTTCCAATAAAAATGAATCAGTGTTATTTAGTAAACCAGAGGTAGTAATTTTGGATAATAAACCTCAATCACCACAAATAAAACCAATTTTTATAAATACTGAAGAGAAAAAAATACCTCAACCTCCCCAATTTAGTCAAAAACCACAACCAGTGTTTGAACCAAAACCACTGTCTCCAACAGTGGTGGCACCCTCCTTTGGACTTAATCAAAACCCCTCCGTCACAACACCTCCCCTTGATCCTCTTTCGCCAAAGGCTACAGATGGACAAAGTGAAAAGGAGACATTAAAACCAGAAATTAAAAAAACAGATGATGGCAAAATGGATTATGATAAATTGTTTGGAGATGGAATAGTTTAGAAAATTTCTAAATCCAAAATTCTAAAATCAAAAATTAAGAATAGATTGATATAATTTTCTAATGGCTAGTAATATTGTTAATAAAAAAATTGAGGAAATAAGTGGCAGAATTAGCCAAAACTTTGGAGCGAGTGAATATTTAGTCAAAAGTAAGGTTAAACAGAAAGTTGAAGAAATTTTTAATAACAGTACAGTTAAAACCAATAATCAACAAATTAATGAATTAGTGAGTTTGGGTGATGAAAACTTAAATGAAGGAGATTTAATTAGTTTAAAAATAGAACTTAAAAAATCCAGAATAGAAATAGATAGATGGATTGGTGGTAATAATGAAGAAGTATCTTTATACCGAAAAGACAGTTTTAAAAATAGTTTTATAGAAGAAACTAAAAAAATAAATCCTGATATAACTCCAGAAAAATTAGAAAATGTAGGAAAATACGCTGATTTAGTAAACGAAGTTTATTTTGATAAAAATGGAATTCAAGACCAACAAAATTTAGCTTTAGAAAACAATAAGGATTTATTTGGACCTGGAAATTTGGAAAATTCATGGACTCATTTGGAAGGAATAACTTCTTTAATAAAAAAAACTCCTGGTCAAATTAAAGATTTTAAGGATAAATTAGACATTGTAAAAAATGAAGTAAAAGATATTAATTTACCAACTAATTTAAGACAAGCCAGATCGGCTGAAAATTTATTTTCCGGTTTAAATAACTCTAATATATTTAAATCATTTTCGAGAATAAATGAATTGACTGGTGGTTGGTTTAACGACATGATGATGAAGGCTGGCCAAAATGTGGTGAGTAAAATTGGGAATCAAGCAGTTCAAGAATTTGCTAGTAACGCTTTAAATGTAATAGCACAACAAGGGTTTGAACAGGGACTTTCAACAATTTTTAATGGAATAGCAAGTGGTGGAGTTCAAGCAGTAGCAACTTCAACAGTAACTGGAACAGTAACAGGAGTTGCAGCTACAGGAGTAGGGACTGCGGCGGTAGGGACGGCTGGAACAGCAGCAGCCACCGCAAGTGGAGCAGCAGCTACAGGAGCGGCGGTAGTTGGTGGAACAGCAGTGTCAGCAACTGGAGTTGGAGCAATTGTGGTAGCAGCAGTGGCGGTTTTAGGGGCAGTTAAAAAAGCTGCAGATAAAATAGCGGAAAAATTGGGAATAAGTATTAAAAAAAGTTTAGAGGAAAATTTTGGAAAAGTTAGTGGAGGAATTATTAATGCAATGGGGTCAATTGTGGCAATACCAACAATCCTATTAGGAGCATTATCGGCGGCTATTTTAATACCAATAGCTGGAATAGTAATAATATACATGATTGGATCTCAATCAAATGCAACAAATATGGCTTCAATGATTGTGCCTCCAAAAGGAGCTGCTAATGCGGAAAGTATGGTAGTTGATGTTGGTGATACTGGTGTTGGTGATACTGGTGTTGGTGATATTGGTGTTGGTGTTGGTGAAGGATCTAATTTTGTAATTAATTTAGCTGGAATTAAAAAATCAATTAATTATACTTATAATCCTGATGGTAGTTTAAATTTAGACTTTATTGACCCACTACCACCAATAAAAACATTTAAAAGATCTGATTTAATAAAAACAGCGGAAGCAATAATAGGAGTACCTTATTATTGGGCTGGAGGACATAATGGTTTTGATCAGGGTGTTTTAGGAATTAATAGATATTGGGGTAAAAGAATATCTCCGGATAAAGATGGAAGGGTCTTTTATGGATTAGATTGTTCTGGTTTTGTGGCTTGGGTTTATTATCAAACTACAGGAGTGTCTCTCTGGGCTAATGCAGATAGTATTTATTATGATTATTCAAATCACATATCAGCCAATCAATTATCGCCAGGTGATATAGCAATTACAGCAGATGGAAGCCATATTGGAATTTATTTAGGTTTGAGTGATGGTCAAAGATATTATATTCATGCTAGAGGAAAAAAAAGTGGAGTTGGACCTCAAAAATTGGGAGCTATTTGGGTTTCCACCTATAATAGTTTTGTGCTTTTTGGAAAAATTAAAGGAGTAAATTTAATTAATGATTTATAAAATATAAATATGAAAGAATTTTTTCAAAGATATTTTTTAATGTTTTTTTTACTTTTTTTAGTAGTAATTCTAATTATATTAAAGATAGTTTATGGTAATCAAACAGTAAATAATAATTCAAACCAAATTACTCCAACAGTAATACCTACACAAGAAATAATGCCAACCATAATACAAAATTATGATGCAATACCAGATATTGATGATAATTAAAAAAAACTAGTCTTGTAACCTGACTGGCATGATTATATGAGAAAAACTTGGGTCGGATTGATCAGAGAAAAGAGCTGGAGTAAGAGATTCGTTTAGTTGAATAGTAATTTCTTGGCTTTTACAGACGTTTAAAAAGTCGATTAAAAACTTATAATTGAAAGCAATTTCTAAACCATTACCTTCAGTTTTAGCCTCGACCTCAATTTTGTTTTGACCAATTTGAGGAGCATTAGCGGTTAATTCTAAAAGATTATTTTTAACATTTACTCGAACTACATTGGCTGATTCTTTAGCAAAAACAGAAGCGATTTTAACCGATTGAAGGAATTCATCTTTGTTAATAAAAATTTTAGTAGTGAAAGATTCAGGGATGATTCTTTGGTAAGGAGGATACTCTCCCTCAATAAGGCGAGAAACTATCTCTACATCCTCTAAAACGAAGACTACTTGGTGTTGGTCTGACGTTAAACCAATTTTAATCTTAGGGGTGTTTTTAGCGAGTTTAGTGACTTCTAGTAAACTTTTAGCGGGAATTAAAAATGTATAATCTTGTTTAAGATTAATTGGGTTCTCAAAAATAATTTCTTTGAAAGATAATCTAAAACCATCAGTAGCCACAATAATTAGTTTTTCTGAGGAAAAACTACAAAGAATTGAAGTTAGAACTGGACGACTATCGTCAATAGCGGCAGAAAAAGCAATTTGAGAAATGGCTTGAGTTAAAACGTTTAAATCTAATTCAAAACTAGTTTCTGGATCTAATTTAGAAAATTCTGGATAATCAGAAGAAGGACTGGTAGTAAAAGTTGATTCGGCTTTGTCAGATTTTAAAGAAAGAACACTGTCCCCTTTTTGTTCTAATTCTAATTTACCGGAAGATAAATAAGAAACAAATTCAACAATCTCTTTAGAAGAAATAGTTAAAGAACCTTCTTCTTCAATTTTGGCACCAATCCAGTAATTAATACTTAATTCCAAATTGGTGGCAGAAAGTTTAAGTCGACCATTGTCGGTAGACAGTAAAATATTATTAAGAATTGGTAATTGGCTTTTAGAAGAAACAAATCGAGAAACGTTACTTAGAGCGGTATTTAAATTTTCTTGTAAGAGGGAAAGTTTCATTGTCTTATATTAACAAAGAATAGGTTTATTTTAAAGTGGAAAAACGGAGTTATTAATAATAATTAATTAAAAGAATAGTAGTAATTGGTAGTAGAGTTGGTAGATAAGTGGAAGGAATAAAAAAATGGCGAAAGTTTAGATTAAAAAGGATTGTTTTTAAGTGTTGTAAAGTTAATAATAATTGAAGGTTGTGATAAAAATAAGGTTTTTGTCTTATAGTTTTAACTTCGGTTTGGGTAAGCTTCGGGGGAAAAACAAAAAATAAAATGTGGATAAGATTGTGGATAAGTGGTTTAGAAAAGTGGAAAACTTTTGACGAGTTAAAAAGCACTCTTGATTTGGTTGATAAGTTGACGGGTTTGTGAATTAGTGGAAAACTCTTGGGTAACTTTGTCTCGGGCGTGCATAATACTAGTGTGATCACGACCACCCAAAAGGTGTCCAACCTCTTCTAAAGGTAGGTTCACTTGGGTTAGGAGTAAATAGGCGGTAATATGACGAGCGGTGACCAAATCTTTCTTACGACTTTGTCCACAAAGGTCACTAGTTTTAATGTTGAAATGTTTGGCACAAACAGAAATGACATGACGAGGAGATAGTTTTTCGGAAGGAAATTTATAGATGGCGGTAGTTTGATTAGGATTAAAAAAATTTTGGACAAAATCAAGATCGACTTCATCAATTTGTTGAGCTAAAGATTGAACTAAAATTTGTTGAAGTTTACCTTCAATTTCTCGAATATTGGATTCAATATTGTTGGCTAAAAATTCGACGGCTTCAGTAGTGATTTTAATTCCCTTCTCTTCAATTTTTTGGCTAATAATGGCAATACGCATTTCATAGTCAGGAAGTTGAATATCGACAGTTAAACCACCCATAAAACGAGAAACTAAACGATCTTCTAAATGGTCAATTTCACTAGGTTTACGGTCGGAAGTTAAAATAACTTGTTTACCACTCATATGAAGAGCGTTGAAAGTGTGAAAAAATTCTTCTTGGGTATATTCCTTACCGGCAATAAATTGGATATCGTCGACTAAAATACAATCCAAATTACGATATTTATCCTTAAATTGGTTCATGGTTTTGGTTTTAAGGGCATTAACCAACTCATTACCAAAAGTTTCAGCAGAAAAATATTTGATTTTTAAATCAGGATTTTTTTTAAGAAGTTCATGACCAATAGCTTGCATTAAATGGGTTTTACCAACACCTACCCCACCCCAGATAAAGAAAGGGTTGTAGGAAAGACCAGGATTTTTAACAATGCCTTGAGCAGCAGCAAAAGCAAAATTATTACTATTACCAACAACTAAAGTATCGAAAGTATATTTAGGATGTAGTCCAGAATTTGAAGTATTTTTGACGGGATTATAGGAAAAAAGTGGAGTATTGTTGATAGTGTCTGATTTAGAGTCATTGTCTTGGACAATAAAAACTAGAGTATTATTGGTTTTAGTTTGATTATCGAGAGAGGATTTTATAAGGTCGTAATGTCTTTTTTTATTGAAATCAACAGAATAAGTATTTGGACAAGCAATAGTGGCTAAATCATTTTCCAAAGAAATTAACTTAGTTTTAGAAATAAAAGTTTGAAAAATAGCTGAGGCGAGAGTTATTTTTAACTCTTCTTGAGTATTTTTCCAAGTTCGGTCAATATCCATTTTTTTAAATCCTTCTCCAAAATAAATTTGGGCTTCTCTCTTTAACACAAGAGAGATTGAAAACAAAACAAATAACGGCTAGACAGGCAGGAATTGAAAATCGAAATTGTGGAAAAATCGATTGGGTAATGTCTATATTAGATGAGTTTTCCACAAAATGAAAGATATCAAATTTAACTAATTTTAAAATAACTCGTTTAATTTTTACATGCTCGACCCCTTCAGTAAATATACTTCGGATGCTGTACGCGAAAAATCTTAAACTCGTTATTTTTTTATTTGACTTAGAAAATAGATATTTATGATAAAATACTGGCTATGGGAAAAATGACATATCAACCAAAACCAAGAAAACATTCTAGAGTTCATGGATTTCTGAAAAGAATGATGACCGCTACAGGCAGGAATGTGGTTAAAAGAAGAAGAGCTGCTGGTAGAACTAAATTAACAGCTTAATTTAGATCTCAGTTTTTTAAAATCAAATTAAATCTCTCCATTATGGAGAGATTTTTTGTGGGGTTGTTATAATAGATTGTGTTAAAAAGAGAAAATAGAATTAGAAACAAAAAGGAATTTGCAGAAATTAAAGAAAAAGGCAGAATTAAATATTCTCCCCTGTTTGGGTATTTGGTCGCCAATGATGAAAGTAGTGATAAAAAATTTGCGGTGATTGTGTCGAAAAAAATCTCTAAAAAAGCGGTGGATAGAAACCAAATTAGACGTAGAATTACAGAAGTTTTAAAAAAAGAATGGAATAATATTCCTGAAGGTACGAGAGGAATTTTTTTGACTAAAAAAGAAATATTGGGAAAAACATTAAAAGAGATTGAGTTAGAAATTAAGAAAATAATATAAAAAAGATAGTTTTAAAAATATTGGTGTTTTATAAAAGACATATTTCGAAGGGATATCATTGTCGATTTGTGCCGACTTGTTCGGAATATACATATGAGGCGGTGGAAAAATATGGAATCTTTAAAGGATTTTGGTTAGGGTTTAAAAGAGTCTTAAGGTGTAATCCTTTTTCCAAAGGTGGAATTGATTTGCTAAAATAGAAGACTAACTTAAAAAATTTATAAAGTTAAAAGTTATAAAGTTTGTAAAGTAAATATATGAATTTGTTTATCGCTCCATTCGTTAATGCTCTATTCGGAGTTTATTATTTGGTGGGTAATTTAGGTTTAGCCATCATTTTAGTAACAGTTTTAATTAGATTGATTTTGTTACCTTTAATGTTGCCTAGCTTGAAATCGGCGGAAAAAATGAAGGAATTGCAACCTAAATTAAATAAGCTTAAGGAAAAATATGGAACTGATAAAAAAGGTTTAGCCACAGCTCAAATGGAACTTTATAAAGTTGAAGGAATTAACCCTTTGTCTGGATGTTTACCTCAAATATTGCAAATAGCAGTTTTATTACTATTCTTTTCGGCTTTTAATATGGTGACTTCATTTTCACAAGGAAAAGGTAGTTTTGACAGTGTTAATAACAATTTAGTAAGTGTGTTTAAAATTGCTCCAGATTTTAAATTTGATTTAAACTTTTTGGGAAGTGATTTAGCGGTAACTCCATCTAAAGCATTTAAAGGTGGAATTAATTTAGGTTTATTATTACCAGCAATTTTATTAATAGGTTCAGGTTTATTGCAATATTTTAGTGCCAAACTAATGATGCCAAACCCTAAAGTTGATAACACTATTGTTAAAGCCACTAAAGATAAAGAAGACGATATGATGTCGATGATGAGAACCCAATCAACTTATTTTATGCCATTAATGACCATCTTTATTGGTTGGAATTTTTCACTGGGAATGTTGCTATATTGGTTCACTACTTCAGGTTTAATGGTGGTTCAACAAGTGATCGTAAATAAAGTGTACAAGAAAAATTAAAAATTAATGATAAAATAGCCACTATGGATAACAAAAAACGAAACGAAAAAATCTTACAATTAACCTGTGAATTGTTAGAAAAAATGAATTTTGAAGTTGAAAAAGCCTTTGCGGAAGATATGGATGGTGAAGAAAACCAAGTATTGGTGGGAATAACTGTCTCTAATCCAGCGGCTTTAATTGGTTTTAGAGGTCGAAATTTAGCTTCAATTCAATTTGTAATTTCTTTAATAATTAGACAACAAATCGGAGAAGGGATTAGAGTTTTGTTAGATATCAATAATTACCGATTAGAACAAAAAACTAGATTAGAAAACATGGTTAAGGATTTAGTGGCAAAAGTTTTAGAAACCGGTAAAGATGTTTCTTTGGCAACAATGAGTTCTTATGAAAGAAGAATTTGTCATATGACCTTAGCAGAAATGGAAGGAGTGACTGGTGAGTCAGAAGGTGAGGGTGAAGAAAGACATATTGTAATTAAACTTAAAAAGTAAATTTTGAGACTTTTTAGTTTTAGTTTAGAATAAGATAATGTTTAAAAAGAGTTTGTGGAATACGTGGGTTCAAATTTTAGCTAAAGTGGTGACGGTTTTTATTAGCTTGGTAGTAACCGCAATTTTAACGAGAAAACTAGGGCCAATTAGTTATGGTAGCTACACTTTAATTACTTCAGTTTTTTTACTATTAGATTCGTTGGCTGATTTTGGATCTAAAGTGATTGGGGTGAGAGAAGCGGCGAATAATGAAGGTGAAACTCGAAAAAAGATTTACGGACAATTGATTTTGATTAGACTATTAACAACTTTGGGAGCTTTTGTAATTGGATTGATATTTATTTTCAAATTTAGAGGATTAGAAAACATTAAAATTGAGGCACTTTTAGCCTTGATTATGATTTGGTTTACTTCGATTGCGGGGAGTTTAGAAATAGTTTTTCAAACAGAATTAAAAATGGGTTTGAAAGTGTTGGTGGATATTTTATTCCCCTTCTTGTTCTTAATCTCATTATTATTATGGCGAGGAAATATAACTTTAATGTGGGTGTTTGGAGCTTATTTATTGGCCAGAGTGATAAGTTTGGCTTGGGGATGGAAACTTTTTAAAAAAATACTGGGTGATTTTAGTTTTACTTTTTTAAATAAAAAATATGCAGCTGACTTTTTAAGAATGTCTTGGCCAATGGGAGTTTATATGTTGGTATTTACAGGTTATGATCGAGCGATTGATTCATTGATGATTAATAGATTTATTGGAATTAAAGAAGTGGCTTTTTATGGTTTGTCTTATAAAATTTACTCTAATTTAATTCAACCAGCTTACTATTTTGTGAATAGTATTTTTCCAATTTTGTCAGGAAAACATGATAAAAAAAGAGAATTATTTAAAATATCTTTTTTATTAATTTTGGCTGGATTAATAATATTAATTCCTTTGGTTTATATTTTTGCCCCATTAATGATTAAAGTTTTGGCAGGAGATGGGTACGAAGCTTCAGTGAGAGTCTTAAGAGTGTTATCGATTGCGTTAATCTTTGCTTATGTTAGTCATTTGGTGGGATTTACTTTAATTGCCAGAGGTGGACAAAGAGTAATGTTGAAAATGGGAATAACAGCGTTGGCAATAAATTTTGTGGCTAATTTAATAATGATTCCAAAATTTGGGATTATGGGAGCGGCTTGGGTAACAGTGTTAACGGAAAGTTTGATGTGTGTGTTGATGATTTTGGCTTTGAAAAAGACAGTCACTAAGTCTAAAATTGAAAGTTTGTAAAATCTAAAGTCTAAAATTAGGTTTGTGCTAACATATGGCGTGAAGAGATTTTTAGCAAAAATTAGTAATATTTTTTTGATTGGGTTTTTATTGTTGATACCAACTCAATTAGGAAAACATTTTTGGCCTGATTGGAGTTTTGTAATGGGAGTTAGAAGTGATTATTTGTCCCCTGTTTTGTATTTGACGGATTTGTTGTGGTTAGGGATAGTAATGTTTAATTTCAAAATTCTAATTTCTAATGTCAAAAAACTATTCAATTTAAAAACTTTATTGATAATAGGATTCGTAATTATAAATATTGTGGTGGCAAGTAGTCCAATGGTAGCGATCTATAAATGGCTAAGGATTGGCCAATTATTAATCAGTATAGTTTGGATAAAGAATAATAAAGAGTTGGTTAAAAACTATTTAATAAAAATAATTCCAGTGTGGTTGGTTGGAGAAAGTTTATTGGTGGTGGCCCAAATAGCTAACAATGGGAGTTTAAATGGAATTTTTTATTGGCTTGGGGAAAGAAATTTTACTTTTAATACAGTAGGAATTGCGCAGATGTCAGTGTTTGGAAGAGGTTTAATTAGAGGTTATGGAACATTTTCTCATCCAAATAGTTTGGCAGGATTTTTGTTGGTGTCATTAGTGTTATGGAAAGGGTTAAAACCGGGGGTAAATAAAGTTTTAGATTGGATGGTGTTGTGGGTTTCGATAGTGGGAATTATTTTAAGTGGCAGTCGAACTATTTGGATATTGGGATTGGGGGTGGGAATTTATTATTTAATTAAATCCTTCTTGGCTACGCAACATCTCCCTTTGACAAAAAGGAGAAATAGTTATTTTGATTTAGTTTTAATTTTGGGTTTGTTTTTAGGTTTATTTGGAACAATTTTAACTTTAATAAATAGAGATTATTGGTTATCAGATTTTTTAGGTGGATGGGATAAAGAAAGTTGGTCAAAAAGATTAGATTTAATGAAAATAAGTTTGGGGATAATTAAAAAATCCCCTATTGTTGGAATTGGAGCGGGAAACTTTATAGTGGAATTAGGAAAAATTGGCAAAACAACATGGCTACAACCGGTTCATAATATCTTTTTGTTGGTGGCTAATGAATTAGGATTAATGGGAATATTGGGAATAATTTTAGTTTTTAAAAAATGGTTAGTGAACCTAAACAAAGTCACAATTTTATTATTAATCTTAATTGGATTAAGTGGCATGGTTGATCATTATTGGTTGACCTTAATGCAAAATAATTGGCTATTAGTGTTGGTTTTTGGATTGATTTAGAAGATTTTTGATATATTTCCCTACTTAAAATTATGACAAAATGGTGTAGTATTTTTGGCGTTTGAGATCGAGTTCGGACATTTTTTCATATTCAACCTTCTTTAGTAAATGAACCTCAGATTGTGTTTGTAAAAAAATTTTAACCTAATTTTTTTATTTTTTAAAATAAAATCAGAACAAAAACAAGGTATTGGGTTATGACGTTTTTTCACATTCCTGATATCTTGGCCAACAAACCCCTAGGTTGTAATAACCTTTTTAAGAGATAATAACCGTATAATAACCGAAGTATTACCGTACGAGATTTGAAGCTAGAGAGTAGGCAGGTTTTTTAAGGGGATTTAGTTTAAAATAAAACATATGAATTCAACGTTACCTTTTGCCTTAATTATCGGAGCTGAGAATTTTGTGGCCAAAAGACTAGCGGAAGAATTATCTAAAAAAGATTTAAATGTGGTGGGAGTTGGGGATTATGTGGTAGGTTGGGAAGAAATTAAAAATTCAGAATTAGTATCGGAATTAGAAGAGGTGGAAGGTAAATTTAATTATGTATTTGATTTTAGAGGGGAAGCAAGTAATTGGGAAAGAAAAGAATTTTGGGGAGAAAAAATAACTTTAATAACAGTTAATGATCAAGAAAAAGCGAAAGAATTAATAAATAGTTTTTCTTATAAAGACCATAATTGGAGAATTATTCAAGCCATGGGAGTTTATGGCCCAGGAATGGGGGAGGAAGGAATTTTAGCTCTAAATTTGAAAGCAGCAGTTAAAAATCAAAATTTAATTTTGCCGGCAGTAGAAAATAAATTTAGAATATTGGCAGTTGATGATTTAGTGGAAGCTATTTTAAGGGCGAGTTTTTTATCGGGAACTGAAAAAGAAGTTTTTTTATTGGCAGGGGAAGAAATTAACAGTGAAGAAGTAGCTAAGGTTTTAATTGACGAAGCAAAAATGACGAAGTATAAAGTGGTTCAAAGAGATTTGGAAATAGAAAAGATTGATGAGAAAAAATTGAATGAAAGTGTAGCTAAATTAAGATGGCAACCAAAAGTGGATTTTAAAGATGGGGTGATTAAAACCTTACAATATTTCTTTTCTAAAATTGATGAAGAAAATCGAAAAGGAAAGACAGAAAAAGTGGAAAAAACTTATTTTGAACTGATTAAAATAAAAAAATCGGAAGCAAAAAGTAACTTTATGGAAGTGATGGTGGATGAGCCAATAGTTGAACCACCAGTAAAAATGGAGATAGAACCAGAACCTGAGTTTAAAAAAGAAAAAGAAGAAGTAGCTGACACTGGTTGGAATTGGGATATTAATAACTTTAAAGATCAAAAAATAGCTCCAATAGTTAATCCAACTACTGAAACTAAAACTTTGGTTGGTAAAGAAGAGGATGAAATTGATCAAGAATTTGATAATAAAGAAACTAGTCAAAATAATGAACCTTTATTGACTAAAATTAAAGAAAATAAGTTTAATTTTAAAATTAACGGATTAGGGGTGAAGATTTTATTGTTTGTGGTGATATTTTTGGTGATGTTTATGCCAATTAATTGGCTATTGAGTAGTATTAGTGTTTATCGAGGGATGGGTAAAACAATAACTTTAATTGAAAATAAAAAATATTCTGAAGCTGATGATTTGGCGAATAAAAATTTAAACAGAGCTAAAAAAATTGATGAACAAATTGATAGTTTTGGATTGAATAAATTAAATCTAATTAGAAATTATCAATCTTTAATTAAAATATCGATTGAGGCTTTGGCAGTGGAAAAAGATGCAATTCCGGTAGCAAAAAGTATGGAGGCAATTAGTCAGACGATGTTTAAAGATAAACAATCTGATGTAAATTCGGAAGTGGGAAAAATAAAAAGTAATTTGAATAATTTAAAAGATGATATGGGATTGTTGTTGGCAAGATTGAACGGTGATTATAACTGGTTACCAAATAAAGCAAAAACTTTATTGAATGAAAAAACAGATCAATTAACTAAAATAAATACCGAAGTTAATTTAATGGGAAAAATGGTGGATATTTTGCCAGAAATGTTGGGAGCAGATGGTAAAAAAAGAGAATATATGGTGTTATTGCAAAACGAGTCTGAATTGAGAGCCACAGGAGGATTTATTGGATCTTATGCGATGATAAGTTTTCAAAATGGGAAACTATTAAACTTTGAAGTTAAAGATGTTTACGATGCGGATGGTCAACTTAAGGGACATGTGGAACCACCAGCCGAAATTAAAAATTATCTAGGTGAAGCTAATTGGTTTATGAGAGATGCTAATTGGAATCCAGATTTTGCGACTTCAGCTGGGGATATTCAATGGTTTTTAGATAAAGAAATAAATAAAAAAGTGGACGGAGTGTTTGGAATTAATTTGGCAACAGCTAAATCAATTGTGGCAGTAGTAGGGGAAATTTCAGTGCCAGACTTTAAAGAAAAAATTAATAAAGATAATTTATATGAACAAGCAGAATATTATTCAGAAACTCAATTCTTCCCTGGATCTAATCAAAAAGCCAGTTTTTTAGGAAGTTTAGGTAAACAATTAATGGAAGAAATTAAAGGTTTGGATAGTAAAAAACAATTATTGCTAGTTGAGTCGATGATTGATTTGTTGGAAAGTAATGAAATTCAATTAATGTTTAATAATTCAGCGGCACAAACAGTAGTTAAAAATTTAGGTTGGGATGGAAGTATTTTTAATGGAAAATGCGCCAAGGAAAATTGTATGACGGATTATTTATATATTGTGGAATCTAATTTGGGAGTGAATAAAGCTAATTATTTTCTCTATCGCAATATTGAACAATTAGTAGAAATTAATAAACAAAGTGTGGGAAGAACAGTTAAGATAAATTACGAAAATACGGCGAAA